>Ga0194115_10004848_pt1 | contig 14237 bp, 18 predicted proteins | sample TA2MahsurfametaG_3_FD_148656 | JGI IMG/M metagenome (GOLD analysis project Ga0194115, IMG submission 148656) | Freshwater microbial communities from Lake Tanganyika, Tanzania - TA2015002 Mahale S4 surface | ecosystem: Environmental > Aquatic > Freshwater > Lake | place: Tanzania: Lake...
ATGCCCCCCCCCCCCTGAGAACGCCTTGTCCGTACTCACTGTCAATCTCAGAGCAGTAGTATCAACTCAACGATGTTGGTCGTCCTCCCAACGATTCAAGAGTGACATTCCTTCGCCTTCTTCGTCTCCTTCCTACTCGATAACGGTGTCATCCTGAAGAATGTCATACGGTCCGCCACGACAGCCACAGAAGGATGAACCAGAACAATCATGGAAGCGACTACTACTAGGCGATACATTCTACTCTTGAGTGAAAACGATCCTTTTTTCCATCAAGGTTTTCGATACGTGTCACTGCTACAAAGGAGGGAATTTTCACCACGCCCTCCCCACCAAAAAAGGCAACAATATCTTGAGGTACAGGATGACTGACTCTCTTGGAAACCTTTGGAGGACGCCTGAAGACTGCAGAGCTCATACAGACGAAATGGCACTTCCTGGTGATCAAGCAATCTTTTGTGGTCATCAAGCGCCTTCTGGTTTGATTTCCTAGAGGAAGGTTTCGTTGCCGGACCATTCCCGCATCCGTTTTTCATCTTCCACCGGGGGGGTACACTAGTTTCAGAAGTTATCGGTTTGGTTTGTCCGCATCGTCGAAGCCTTCCGACGTACCGGTATTTTTGAGATATCAAGGATCCGACCGTCTGTCGTGGATAGTGGTGTATAGTGCCTCATCTGAGGAAGGCTGGCCTGGGATGACACAGGGGCCGCAAATACGCAGCCATAACCAAGGAATGAAATGAAGTACGGGGCAGAGAACTATGGGTATAGCTGGCCGGTACAACGTTCCGTCATGTTGTGAAGGGAATGATGACGACGAGGATGCCAACGGATCCAGAACATCAAGAACGAATCAGCGTGCAATCTAGCAGTGGCTACCGGAAGAGAGCGGCACAAACACCTTTCCCGCTGCGTTGCTGCCACAGGGTCTAGTCACAACTCTAGAGACAGTCTGTCTACAAGATGAGTTGGGAGACATGCCCTACGAAATATTCAAAAACAAAAAGGGTTTTATCATTTGACAATACTCGATCGTTCGCATCGGAGTCATTCTTAACTCTCATCTTTATAGCATCTTTCACATTTGTTTGAACTCTCATCTGTTCCTACATTGGCTATTGCTCCAACTGCAATATGCCGTGGGGCATTTGTTTTGCTTTCTCACTTTTGAACACGGGTACTTTCCCGGCGCAAAGCAAATCTTGTTGAAAAACAGACAGGGACTCTTGCAGAGGCTTTCCTTACTCGTATTGGGACAGCTGATAGTACTGGGTGTGGGTGCAGGCGTAGGGGGACGGGTGGGTGGAGGCGTAGGGGGACGGGTGGGTGGAGGCGTAGGCTGAGGTGTAGGCTGAGGTGTAGGCTGAGGTGTAGGCTGAGGTGTAGGCTGAGGTGTAGGCTTGCTATATTCGAAGATAACGGTAGCCCACCCATCCCCAACATCCACCACACGAAGGGTATCGTAGTAGGTATTGCTGCCTTGATATGTCCCACCTACATCAAGCTTCGCGACCATATCGGTAAGCTCGAACGCAGTGCCAGTGGGCCGAGTGGTAACAATGACTTGGTTCCCACCTTCTACTGTATCAGCATTGATTCCTGCCTGGTGGTTAAACCATACATACGTATCTCGTGTTGGTGGAGTGTCGATGAAAAGGATCGCCTGCAAGCCACCCTTAAAGTTCGTGTGTCCGTACAAAGTATACTCGCCTTCGGGCTTATAAGTGAATTCAGACACGGTGGTCAACCAGCCCAGCTGATACATATGCGCAGCGTTGAAGCACATCTTCTGATCGTCAATGCCATAGCTATATCCCATAAAGCCAGTCTGATCGCCATACTCTTCGTCCCCTTCGCGCGCGTGGTGAAGGTTGATGTTGTGACCGACTTCATGCATTTGAACCGACGAATAACTACACCAATCGTTGTTGTAGACGGATAGCCACCAGTTGACGTAGGCATAGGCTATACCCGAAAACCCAATATTGGGAGGCATGCAGTACATGAACTTCGTATTGGTGTACGCGCCCGGTGACTGACCCAAATAACTAGATAGCTTTTCGGTGGTTTTGTCGCGAAGTTGGTCAGGATTGGAAAAACAAGATGGAAACACAACGTCGATTCCTCCGTCATTCGGACCTCGACCAATCTGCAATGCTCCATTGGAACAGCCTTCCATCTGTGTTTTGAGACAGGCTTCGTCATCGAAGACATCCTTTTGGATCTCGACGAGACTTTTTGTCACAGAGTTCCCTCCACACGTGATTCGGACCACGACGATGTCCATGGTTCCTTGTGATTGGAGATGACGATCGCGACGTCTGGCATCCCCCAAAATGACATCCGACGGGTTATCAAGTATGATCTGGTTCTTAACGACGGCCATTCCAGGTGCAAACAAGGTTGTTTCGCCACTGATTACTTCCGACGTATCGACGACTTTTGGGACTTTGGCGAGAAGGTCGGCACCATCGACTGGGTCAAGGAGACACTCCCAGCTTGCGACTTCTCTACCCGGAAACATCACAACCTTCTTGTAGAGAGTACATGGCTTTGAAAGCTCATTCTCATTTGATTGTAGCTCACGGCGTCGAACAGACTATTACGGCGTGGAAGTGTGAACAATATCAATATGAGATGGCATTCCCAGGGCAATTCACTGTTGTGGAAGAACCCCCTTTTTGTGGTTGTCAACATGAAGATGTAGTTACCTGAGCAGATCCCGTTGGCAAGGAAGCGCCGAGAACGATAAGGGGGAGAAGAGAGGGTTTCATCTTTTGAGAAGGTATCGGAGAGTAAATTGTGAGGATGTCGAGACCGAGAAAAATTCGGATTTGTTTGACCGGTCTTGGATGAATTTCTAGAGGGTGTCTTGGCAAGAGAGGTTGTTCTTGGATGGAGGAAGAGTCATTGTGCTTTCACAGCCTGTGCATGCAGTACGCGGAAGGAAGCAGAAATGTCCGTCGACTGCTATGATTACTTGTGGGCAAGGTTGGAACCCGACGAAGATACTTGCCATACCTCAGGCGATGGTGGTAGGTTCCTACCTTGCTACACAACTTCTGGCAGAATCCGGAATAGACTGTTTCCGGCAGCATCCGGTCATTCTAAGCTTATAATTTCTATTTTTACAATAAACAATCGTAGAGCTTCCATCAGGGTAGCTCACTGTAAGATGCCGACTTCCAATATATTGAGGGCAAGAACAATGTGCTCGGCGACGCCTTTTTGAGATTGCCTCGAATCGATGTCGCGACCACAGAGGGGAAGAGTGTGAATGAGAGTTTGTGTTTTCTCTGTGATGGACTCACCGGCGTTAGCCAAATGTTTTCTCAACTTGCCTAACCCAGACGTAATGAGAAATCCGATTGATATCGATTGGCTCCAAGAAAACCAATTCGAAGATCTAGACCTGAACAACAGACGTGCCGACCAAATGAGAACGTACCCGATCCGTAACATATCAGGACAACCTATCATTCACTACCAATATGATCCAGATGATCAGAACAAGATGAATTGGAAAATAGCAATCCCGCAAGGATTGCTAGAGAATATGGTAAAATGGTTTCATGAAGTTCTAGGGCACGCAGGAGAGAGCCGAGTTTACGACTCAATCAGGGCTAGATATTATCACCCACAATTGAAATCGACAGTACAAAATTATATTTGAACATGTGAAACGTGCCAAAAGCATGAACTAAGTGGTCCGGGATTCGGTGAATTGGCGGAAAGTGATGTCAACACCATTCCATGGCAAGAAGTGCATATCGATCTCATCGGACCATGGAACGTCCGAGTGAATGACATCGACGTGCAATTCAATGCATTGACAGTAATTGACCCAGCTACCAATCTAGTTGAATTGATACAAATTGAAGGAAAGACAGCGGATCATGTTGCACAAAAGTTTGCTAACTGTTGGCTATCTTGGTACCCATGACCCGAGGTATGATGCCTCTCACAAAAACAATATCGGATACATACACCGTCGGATGTGTCAGCGACGGAACAAAACCCATCACCTCTCCACCATTTTTGCTAACATAAACTAATATTCCTTATTGTTCCTATCTGGTTGCTCTTCTTCTTTTTTGTTGTTGTCTTGATCTCCCAGTAGTAATCATCATCATCATTGCTGGACGATTGGTTGAGATTTCGTGTGATCGGTCGGATTTCCCTCCAAAAGAGAGGCAATCCATTTAATCGATAGCGTTGTACGATTCAGTCGAACCGTAGTTGGGCTGGCCATTTCACTTTTTTTTCTTGCCCACTCGGAGGGGGTTCGAGTGGGCAGAAAAAATTGCCCACTACCCAAAAAGTGAAATCTGAACGTCGACGGGGCAGTTTTGAACAGGTTATGGCGCTCACATGTTTTTTTTTAAAAAAAGTGAAACCCTGTTTGCACAGGCTGTCAGTCTTGGTCGTTAAATGCGTCTCGGTCGCTGCTTGGGATATATTGGTCAATTACTTATAGGAGTCTTTCTTCGGCGGATCTCCAACCCGCAAAAATCCGTATTTGTATATGGCTGAGCGTGTACAGTGTGAGCATTTCGAACCGTGACTGCAAGTGACGGTGATGAACAATCACTTCATGAAGGCAGGAAGTTGACACCCTCATCGTCAGACTGCGTCTGTCTTCAGCACCGACTGAAAAGGCTCAGTATTGTTCGACGCTCACGACGTCAAGTACTTTGCTTCATGGAACGTGCGGAGGTTCACCAGTCAAGGCTGTTTTAATGTTTGTGAAACGAGTGAAAAGATGGCGATGGGTGGGCTCATGTTGGGAGTCCAAGACGAACTCAGTAGCATTCGGAAAGTGTTGTGGCTGACTCACGGACTTTCGGAATGGAGTGATTGTTGCTAAGGATATCCAAGTTAATCGATTTGTGGGGCGGAACTTGAAATTACTGCAGCGATCCGTGATGACACAAACGGTCATATTGGAGCATTCGAGACGCAAACTGACGAGGGTGTAGGTTTCAGTACAGACACTGAAAGATCGGTGCTCTTCCACTTGGGGAACCATAACCATACGAAGGAGTTTTCGAACTTCGCTTGAAGACGTCACCATTGCGATGTACAATCCTGACGAGAAATTTGGTCCCATACCGAACTGGTAGGATTATCTTGAATCGAACAAATCTCACCTTGTCAGAACCGATTTCGAAAACGACGGTATGCGTCGTTTGCCAAGAACGAACGGTGAAATGCGACTGAGTTTCAAGAAATACTATTCTGTTAGTCCATCCATGTCAGGTGGCTAAGAAAAGCTGCCGTCTGATTTGCAAAGCCATATTTGTGTGGGTACGGGAAAGAGCTGCAGAAAGAGATCGAATTTCGTCAACAATAATGTCCATATCGCTACAAAGCAAAATCATCGAAACCGGATCATTTTGAATCAAATAGATCTCACCATGTGAGAACCGTTTTCGCAACCAACGGTAACGAAATCCCACATCATGGCTGGTTTCCGTCGTTTCCATCAAGGATCCAAGTCAAGAACGAAGGGTGAAAACGCGACCGAGTTTCAAGAATGGGTTTTTGTTACTCCATCAAGGTCAGGTGGTTACGAAAAACAAACGTTGGACTCGCAAATTCAGACTTGTGGGGTAGGCGGAGAGAGACAAACCATAGAAATCCGGTAGCCACCCAAACTGGTGCGATGACGACTGCTACGACGCGGTACCCCTACACTTACACTTGTGTAGATCATGCAAACAAAGTTGAAGAGATACAGAAAGACATAACGCTTCAACAATAATGTTGCCGTCCATGTGACTGAAAAGCAAAATCATGGCATCACTTCCACAGAACATGGAAGCATCTGGTGTCGCAGGTAGTACCAGCGTCTGTCTTGATCTCCACTCGAATCGTCCCTTTTTCTATATGGCACTCCCCATAAATGACACATCTTCATCATGAAGTCGGTAACTGGGGTGACAGTAGTTCTTCTGATATCTTTCATCAGTTGGAACAGTTTGGGTTGACAAATTTCTTTATGTCGCAATGTATTTTGGTGGCATATCGATTCCATGTGTATTAGCACACATAGATACGTACCATACGTTAGAACATAGCCTAATATAGCACATTGCAGTCAGAAATCGTTGCGTGTGAACGCGCGACCGACGTAACCGGTAGGGGTCTCGTGGGTCGTGGGGTATCCTTCACGAATGAAGTGATGCGCCGAGAGTCCTCGTCATTTTACCGTTACCTCGTTGTCGGACGCTGACTGTGAATCAGGTTCATCTTCCCTATACCATAGGCAACTTACTACAGTATACCACATCTAGTAGACCACACCAGATTATACGACAAGCCTTTTAGGATAGATGATGAAAGGCTGGGCAGAACTTGTCGAAGAGATTTCCAAGCTCCATGAGCTTCCGATATTTTTGCCGAGGGAATTTATGGAGAGGACCGTCTTACCAGTCATCTTGGTCGTTGCTGTCTCATGTTCAGTGGTATATTCGATTGCCTTGAAGGTTGTCCAATTGATGGCGATTCAAAATGTACGTTCTGAGAAGCTTGCCTACCAAATCACGAATGCACTATTCAATCTTTGTATAGGACTGATTGGATTATACCTCGAATATCAAGTACTCCCGAAACTACCATCCTACCTCGGAACGAGTGTTGATCGTATACCCTGGAATCACGAAGAGTTGTATTTGGTATCAGCGATGCAGTTGGGATACCAGTTTTGGGCGATACCGACGGGGATATTCGCTGTTGGTGAATCCATTACGATGATTTTTCATCATTTTGCTGTCGTCATTTCGACGAGTCTGTCAGGCTTTATGACGGTCGGTTTCCGATACTACACTCCCTTCTTCTATGGAGTTATGGAATTAAGTTCTCTCCCCCTTGCTGTTATGAATGCCTTCAAAGATCAACCGGAATGGATCAAAAGGTATCCTGGTGTCTTTGATGTTTCAAGGGTAGTCTTTGCCGTCTCCTTCCTAGTGATACGTGTATGGATGTGCTTTTTCAGATGGACTGCGTTCCTGAGGGATAACTTCATATTTTTCTACACGGCTGAAATGGGATATTTCAAGCTCTACCTGATGATACAGTGTTCCTTAGCCTTCTTCTTGGCAACGCTTCAGATCTACTGGGCGACACTTATCGTAAAGGGGCTAGTGAAATTAGTTGGTGGAAAAATTACGCCAAAGAAGCAAGACTAAGAAAGAGCCATGTATAACAACTATTCGAGGCTTCACACCCTCTCAAACTCTTTGTGCATGTTTACGTAGTTTGTTTTGGTCTGATCAGATTAGCAACTTGAACTTGGATGTGGACGACCATCCGCGTGGACAGAAAGACCCGTTCGAAGTGGGTGCCAATGTCAACGACCGACTAAGCGCAGGCGATGAATGGCACATATTCAATTTGGAGCCATCTTTCTCCTGATCAGCTACTGGGATTGTTTTTTGAGGTAAGTTTCGTCGTAGTGCTCGCTGGATCCATTGAGACGTCGTTCGGGATTTGCCATCTCGGTCGTCAACTACCAATGGACCGAACACCACGCCACGGCCTATCCGGTTCTTACGGCGCTTCCTCGCCTCCTTTCTCTTAATGTACATTTGCTGAAATGCGACATCATTCCCGCCGCCAATTACTCGTAGCAAGTCACCACCAGGACCGCCTGCAACACTTTCGTACAACTCGAGTAGTCGCCGATCCAATTCTGCAGGCGAAAGCTGAAGCTCCAATTTCGGCGATTCCAGAATCTTATCAATATCAAGGTCGAGGCGTTTTCCGAGCTCACTGGTCAGTCGCTGTTTGACTCGGGTAGGAAGGACTATCGTAGGCAGCCAATGACTGAAAGGTGAGCCCACGTGTGAAAACAAAGACAGATCCAAAGAAAAAAAGGGGACATACCGTTGCTTTGCTCAATCTCTTGCGATAACCTCGTTCGAAACTGGCGGAATCGACTACGAGACCGCCGAAGGCCATTCGCGATCAACTCCCTGTCTTTTTCTTTTTCAAAAAGTGTTGGAAGCGATATCTGCTATGTGGATTAGAATTTGATCGCTTTTTCATATGACCCTTGCCCTGAGCAAACAATGAATCCTGAACGTACCTCGATTCCAGCTTCGTTGGCACTGAGAGCCTTTGCCCTCAGTTTTGCTTCTTCTACGGGAATGCAACCAGCTGCTTCCAGTCGCTTTGTCGCTGCTTCCCAGCTCAAGGTAAACGCCTCGTCGTCAGACAGAGGGTTGGGAGGGTGTGTGAGCGCGTAATAGAGGTTGCCTGTGCGGAAAAGAGACTGTGAGACACAAAATCACGGACACCATGTCATTTCCTTGACGTCAATTAACACGTACCGACAAATTCTTCCTTGTTAGTGTAGGTAAGGCAGTTCGAAAACTGAGCGAAAAAGTCATTAGACGGATGAGAAGGTAAGACCACAAATTTGCCCATAGCGAGAGCCTCAGCACTCGTCGTGGTCAAGACCTCTGAAGTTGAAGGGTTGATAAATATTTTGTGCGTGAGACCAAGTTCGCCATGATCGATCGGGCCTAGAAAGTCAAGGTCAACGTCCAATACTTTGGAACGCTCTTCAGCGGCATCCTTATCGGGTCCACCTCCGTACATGTCGACGTGGACTCTGATTCCGGCACTTTCCTCGGCGTACTTGAGAAGCTCCATCAATGACAGCAAACCCTTGCTCCATAACATTTTGCCAATAAAATATGCGGTTGGAGTTGCTTCGGCACCAAAAATCGGGTCCATCTGGGATCCGTTTTTCGCTTCCAGCCTTTTCCGAACTTCCTTGCCCGTGTCTAGAAATGAAGCTCGCACGCCATGAACATTTTCCACAAGTTCTTTTTCTGGTGCGAAATTTCCTAGAGTTCCAGATAACTTGATCAGTCGATGGCAGTGAGCTCTACACATCCATGAACAAAGAAGTCTCATGCTTGGGGCCTGTGCCGCCAACCATGAACGTTAGAATCGGATCGTATCGGGATTGTATGGAAGACACTTGGATTGAGAAGACTTACCCGAACAAATGCGGCTGGTTGATCTGATGCGTAGACGAAATAATTCGTATGTACGATCCCGACAACGTGTTTGAATTTGTCAGTCCAATGCTCGCCGGGGGCTCGGTACCTGTGGGGGGGAGGTATGTAAGCTAGTATCCCCCGGAAGACGCAAAAGAGCGAAACGAAAGGACCAAGTACTTACCAATTGAGATGTTCTGGCTCTTCCAGAATCATAATGTCGACATCTTCAGCTGGGATCTTGGCTGTGATATCGCCCATACTATAGACCGAATTCTCAACCTTGTTTTGCCACGCCGTGTACCATTCAATTTTCAGTTTCTCACTCGCTTCGGGATATTTTGCCTTTTCGACCAACCAATTGCGTATGTATGCTTCCTGTTCCTTCGGACTATCAAAGTTTCTTTTCGCACCGTAGACACTGTCCCGATCCTGCTCACGTTCTAACCACGGAAGCATAAGTGTTACACTCCCTCCAGCCTCCGATCGTCCCTCAGTCATGTAGGCAGCTCGAAGGAGGGGATTCACAGCTGTTCCAGTCATCCACGGTAATGCTGCGGTAGTCACAATCCAGATTCGCTTCGATTTGTCGGCGATATCAGTGTATGGTAAAACGGCTTCTCCGTCTTTGGCTGGAGCAGGGACCGGGAGACTAATCTTCGACCTTTTCTTCTGCCTTGGTGCTATCTCTGGTTCTTCTTTGACACTGCTGAATGATTCTTTGCTTACAATATCTTCAGTATTGCTCTTCTCATCATCATCCTCGGGTTCTGCTAGCGGTTTCGGAATCTCTGGAAGTACCACTCTCTTTGGCATGGGTTGTGTATACGTAGCCATCGGATACTCGGCATCCGCATTTTCGGCTTCTACCTTTTCCAGATATTCCTGTACATCATCTGCCCAGTCTTGAAGCATACGTTCCCATGATGCGAATCCCTCAAAACGAGAAGTTTGAGATTTCGGTTCAATTTCGACCATTTGTTCCTCTTCAATGATCTCGACAATATCAGTATCAGCATTCACTTCGACTAGGCTGGGTTGATTCAACAGAGTTTTCCATTCCGTAAATGAATTTTCGGTCGTGTTTTCCTTTGGTAATTTTCGTGCCCTAATTGGAATGTCCAGAGTAAGTTCCCGAATTTCCTTCAGGGCAGATTCCCATTGTTGTTGTGAGGCTTTGGCCCTTTCAGGATCTTGTAGACTTTTCTGTGACCGATTAATCGATTCGGCTAGACTAATAACTTTCGTTGGCCTCTTTTCACCACCTCTCGAGTTTCTTGTTGAATCATTCGTTTCCGCAACGATCTGACCTGTACTTGACAAGAGCAAAAGAAGAACGTTGGTCCATCTCCTTCGTCTTGACGACATTCTTCTAAAGTTTCTGCTTTTTATGTCCGCAGTCCAGGAAGCTGCTTCTACTATTCCGCCTCAATTTAAGGCTGGATTGATGCCACCACTGGAGGGATTGTGGAGAGAAGACAGTTATGAAAGATGATCGATTCGTTGTACTAATAATGCATAACTGCTAGTCTACGGACAACATCCCCACAATGTAGCAGATAATCCGGTGGCGGAAATCATCGCACTTCAAGCGAGTGACGCCTCCGCCTTTCGCATGAGAAGTTGATCATGGTTTCACTGTCACGTCACAGTTGCTGCCTAGCATCCTACGTCACCCTACTGTAATAGATATGACACATAATCTACATACATACACACGTCACAACCGTTGAAAAGGCGAGAGGCACAATCTTTTTTCAGTCATTAGAGTCATCCTCGTTCTGAGATCGGCCGACCACGGGAAAAAGCCTGTACCATCTTTACATTGTCCACAAAGCTTGTTTCAACCTACCATCGACAGTGTTTAAGTGAGAAAAGGCATCATCATGTCGGAGCGTCCTACTCCAGTAGTCTTCTGTGGACCCTCGGGAGTCGGAAAGGGAACCCTTATCGAAATGCTCATGAAACGATTTCCGAATGGACAGTTTGGATTCAGCGTTTCTCATACAACGCGGAAGCCTCGTGAGGGGGAGGTGGATGGAGTACACTACAATTTCTCGACTGTAGATGCGATGAAGAAAGAGATCGACGAGGGAAAGTTTGTGGAGTATGCTGAGGTAAGTCTAGTGATTCGACCAGATGAACGATCATCATGTCTTCAAAATCCACTGACGCCAATGACTCGAATCGTCGGAAGGTTCACGGCAACTACTACGGTACAAGTATCGTGGCTGTTGAGTCTGTGCAGAAAGAAGGGAAAATTTGTATTCTTGATATTGATATTCAGGGAGTGATGAAGGTCAAGGAATCCACTCTACAGCCTCGATTCTTGTTTATCAGCCCGCCGTCCATGGAAGAGCTCGAAAAGAGATTGCGTGGCCGTGGTACCGAAACGGAAGAAGCCATCAAGAAGAGGCTGGGAAATGCAAAGAAGGAGATGGATTATGGTCACGAGGCAGGGAATTTTGATCGTATTTTCGTCAACGCCGATCTGAAGGGATGTTTCGAGGACATCGCCTCGGCATTTCGTGAATGGTATCCACATCTTGATGAAGTCGCCCCCGACGACGAACCAGCCAAGAGTTGTACGTCGTGCAGAATATCGTAGTTAGTCAAGAGGTAACTCTGCCTCGTTGAGTTTTTTGCAATTTGGTGACGGTAGAAGAAAAACCCAGAAAGTTTCGCCTTTACCAACAAGTCCCTTGCTTTTCTCCTCTTCTTGGTTCTCGATTTTCTGCAGAATTCCGAATTTCCGATCCAACAAAGCAACAAAAGATTGACAGTTGTTTACGATGCGATGCAAGATACACATCATCAGGTCTTTAAAACAAAAGTGATCGATTCCACCAAACGCAAATTCTCTTGTCTTGTCAAACTCTTCCGACTACGGTTTGTCGTCACATAACTGACATGAAACTTCCTCGTAGGCACCGTAGGACTCCAGTACATGAAGTTGAGCTTCCGTCAATGGGATTAGGAGATCTAGTTCGTACTGTTGAAAACACTCGACGTACTCTCGTTGGATGAAACCAAGACTTTTGAATAGATTCAATGACGCTGTGTTGTCTTCATTGATCTTACAAAAGAATCTCTGAATCCCGAGTCGTTTCATTCCATAAAGAAGCATGGCACACGTAGCTGCTCTACCCAGTCCCTTCTTCTGGAAGTCCTTCTCAGCTATCATAATGTCGATTTCAGCCTGCAATCTTGGCAGCTTTTCGCCATTTGGAGATGTCGTCGTATCTTCGTTTTCTTCATCGTCGATGTCACTGAGAAATAGATTGACATCGCCGACCATCCCACTCAGATTCTCAGATATAGAAAAGTTCGATACTATGTTCGTAATGTCTTGAGAAATCGTTTCCACGTTGTGTACGATGAAGGTACACTTTTTTGGATCTTCATACCATGTTCTTTGCATCGAGATTTCTTCCTCAAGGGACAATGGTTCCGAACCTGTCGCCTCTAACAAATCCGGATCCTTCATCCACTCATGATATTTGGGGAAATGCTGAGGTCCTAGAAACAAAGAGACGTCGTATCCCAATGAAAAAATCAGATGTGAACAGCATCGAAAATAATCTGCAACGACGATTCCAACGGCTTGCGCCAAGACTTACTATAGGGAGCAAGGATCACCTTTGCATTTACGAGAGCCGTTTCATAGTTCAATTTCATGTCCACTAGTGAGTGATGAGTGAGAAGGATACTTCCTATGTGTGCAAACAAATCGATGGCGCAAGATAGGCACTGTCTGACTTCCGTGTCATCTTACTGTTAAAATATTTTCGAGGTGATTGACCCGGGGAGAACGCTTGACCTTGAAGCGAGCAGCGTTCTTCGATGTTGAGGCCTGATATCTATCTACGATGCCAGATTTATCACACGAGTACTAACTAAGTTTCTCTTTTCACCGACGCGGTTCATGCCAAGTACAGTAAAGATTATGTCTATGTGTGGACAGAAAACAACACGATGTTGTTTGTAAGGCTATACTAGCTGGAAACGGTTCATTCACTTTACCTTTATGTTTGTAATATTACCTACGACAAATGTTTACATAGCTTATCTCACGGCGATTACAACCTACAGTTCCTTTTTGGAGCTTTGTCAATCGCCGCAGCAACTTTACTCCCAATGCTGTTACCGCCAAGAATCAGTGTATAATGTCCTGTTCGTTTCCAGAGCCTTGGCAATCGCTTCAGCACCTTCGCTCCCAATGTTGTTGTTCCATAGAAACAGCGTATGTAATGTCATGTTCGCTTCTAGAGCCTTCGCTATCGCCGCGGCACCGTCACTCCCCATGTTGTTGGAGCCAAGATCAAGCTTTTTCAAAGACTGGTTCGTTTCAAGAGACTTGGCGATAGCCGCAGCACCTTCACGGCCAATGTTGTTGCTTGCAAGATGCAGCGATCGCAATGACCTATTCGTTTCTAAAGTCTTCGCAATAGCCACGGCACCGTCACTCCTAATCTTGTTGCTGCCAAGACCTAGCTGTTGCAAGGACTGGTTCGTCTCAAGGGCCTTGGCCATAGCTGCAGCACCTGCCCTCTCAATGTTGTTGTTGTCAATACGTAGCTTTTGCAACTTCCTGTTCGTTTTGAGAGCCTTGGCAATAGCCACGACACCTTCATTCCCGACGTGGTTGTTCTCAAGAATCACAGTTCGCAATCTCGTGTTCGTTTCTAAAGCCTTGGCAATTGCTGCGGCACCTTCATTGCCAATGTTGTTGCATTTAAGGTCCAGCTCTTGCAATGACTGGTTCGTTTCAAGAGCGTTGGCGATTGCCGCGGCACCTTCAATCCCCATGAAGTTACTGTATAGAGTCAGGGATTGTAATGTCCTGTTCGTTTCTAAAGCCTTGGCAATCGCCGCGGCACCTTCCCTCCCAATATAGGCGTTGCATTGAAGATCCAGCCCTTGCAAGGACTTGTTCGTTTCTAGAGCCTTGGCTAAGGCAAGGGCATCCCAAAATTGCATGTTGTTGTAGGAAAGATAGAGGTATGCGATCTTCGTTGCAGGGTGCAACAACGCCTTGGCGATTTGTTTGGCTCCCTCATCTTCAATGTCTCGACCCGTAAGACGGACCGTAATGCCACCATTTTTGACTTGTTCAAAAAAATAATCTTCTTCTCCCATTGTCGTTGTTGGAACATCAGGACAGACTCAGGAGTCCGATGTGTCGGAAGATGATCCTGGGCCACAGAACAAGATGCATGCGTACGT
>Ga0194115_10004849_pt1 | contig 14236 bp, 20 predicted proteins | sample TA2MahsurfametaG_3_FD_148656 | JGI IMG/M metagenome (GOLD analysis project Ga0194115, IMG submission 148656) | Freshwater microbial communities from Lake Tanganyika, Tanzania - TA2015002 Mahale S4 surface | ecosystem: Environmental > Aquatic > Freshwater > Lake | place: Tanzania: Lake...
TGTTGTTGGGTTATCAACACACGAATACCACGATTGGCATTCTTCAATGTATATTTCATATGCAAAAGGTGCTAGAACTTGGGAACGTCACGTTGACATCCCGTATCCAGATGGTCATGAACAAAAAGAAGTTTCATCTTACTGTTCTTTACCACACCAAGTTGATGAGTGGTTCAAGGCATTCAATCGTGCAGCTATAATGTGTGGAGATACACACGGAACTCGGCGCGTGATTGACGAAAAGGAATCAAAGTATCTCCAAGCACTCCATCGTGGTTTGTATTTGAAGAGAGATATCAGGGCTGGTGAAAAAATAAGTGTCAATGACTTGTATTCTGCAATTCCTTGGCAAGAAGAAATAAGACAAATGTCTTCGAGAGATTTCATCGAAGATGACTCAGTTGCTAAAGATAATATCAAAAAGGATTCACCATTATTACGAGAAAGTATTTTGTAATGAAAGTTTCAGATATTGTTATTCAGTTCTTCAAACAAAAAGAAATACAATCGGTTTTTACAATCTCAGGCGGTGGATGTATTCATCTAATAGATTCCCTTAGAAAATCTGACCTTACTACGGTATGCCCTCACCACGAACAAACTGCACTTATGGCAGTCGAAGGACATTACCGAATGAACGGAAAGATTGCCGCTGGTATTGTAACCACAGGACCGGGTGGAACAAATTCACTAACAGGATTACTTGGACTTTGGTTGGATAGTATTCCCGCAATAGTTGTTTCAGGACAAGTTCCACAAAATCAAATGTCAGAAGGAACTGGTTGTAGACAAATCGGAGACCAAGAGTTTGATATTGTTAGTGTTGTAAAACCAATGACAAAGTATGCAATTACTCTAAAGAATCCACATGATGTGTATTATGAATTAGAGAAGGCATACAATCTTGCAATATCAGGAAGACCCGGACCAGTATGGATTGATATTCCACTTGACGTGCAAGGGTTTGTTATAAAAGATGAATCTCTTTGTAAACAATATAACCACGTGAGCAAAGAACCATTCTTTATGTCAACATATATCACTCGTTTTGAAGAAATGTTGTCTGCCGCAACCAAACCTTTGGTCGTAGTTGGAAATGGAATCAACCTTTCTGATACAAACGAAGAACTACAAGAGTTCTTGGATAAAACAGGAATACCTGTTGTCACTGGCCCTCACTCCGGTGTTGACGCAGTTGACAACACACACAAGTATTATGCCGGAAGAATTGGTATTCTTGGACAACTGACATCAAATCAAATTGTCCAAGAGTCAGACTTACTTATTTGTCTTGGAACAAGGTTGCCCGTAAAAATGACTGGCTATAATTTTGCAGAGTTCTCACCGAACTCAAAAAAGATTATGGTGGATATTGATAAGAATGAAATTCGTAAACACAAGTTTACAATTGACCTTTCTATTATCGCAGACCTTCGTCGGTTCTTCAAAGAAGTTGATGTGGTAGATTATCAGAATAACATTTCAGAATGGCAAGAACGTGTATTGGAACTTCGTAGTCAACAAAAGTATTTCTATCCCAAACATGAATCAATCCAAGATTATGCTAGTTTCTATTATCTCATAGATAAGGCACCACCGATATTTGGAACAACACCAATCGTAACAAGTAATGGTTCTGCCCATGTAATCACTTTACAAAACTATCGTATAAATAAAGGCCAACGTGTATTCACAAATGTTGGTTGTGCAAGTATGGGATATGGGTTACCAGCTGCGATTGGTGCCTGCATTGCTAACGATAAGAAACCTGTTATCTGTATCGAAGGCGATGGTAGTATTATGATGAACCTGCAAGAGTTGGAAACTCTACGTGGTTACAATCTTCCTGTGAAAACAATCATCATCAACAATGACGGTTATCTATCAATCAAGTTATCACAAGAATCTTTCTTTGGTGGTGAAGAGTTCGCAAGTGGGCCGAAGAATGGAGTCACGATTCCGAACTTCCAAAAGATTTCAAATGCGTTTGACCTGAAGTATTTCAGTATCAAGCACAACTCTGAAATAGAAAATGGATTGAAAGAAATGATGGAATATGACGGCCCTTGTATTCTTGAAGTATTTACACACCCGTTCGAACGCCACGAACCAAAGGTTACTCACAAGGGAGTAGATGAAAATGGTAGGATTATTCCAGGAACTCTAACAGATATGTTTATTTCGGAGACATTCTAATGAAAGTTATTTTGGCAGGAAGTTCCGGTGGTATCGGTTCCACAATTCTAACGGAACTAAAACAGAATGAAATTGATGTTGTTGAAATCAATTCAAAAGAAATAGACTTATCAAAAGACTTTGAAATAAAAAGTGTTCCCATAGATGGTCTCATTTATTGTGCAGGCATCAATCACGTAAATGTGCACGACGAAATATCCGATGAGGATATGGTTGACATAATGAATGTAAACACATTTGGATTTACGCGTATGTGTAGAAAAATTCAGTTCAACGAAGACGCGAACATTATTGCCATCGGTTCACTCTACGCAACAGAAACTCGTGTTGGTAGATTATCTTACACGATGTCAAAGCACGCCATGTTCGGTGCCGTAAAAACATTGGCATTGGAAATGTCAATCAACAAAGTAAAAGTGAACATGGTTTCTCCTGGATTTGTTGATACAGATCTAACAAGGAAAAATAACAAACCAGAACGCCTTCAAGAGTTGAATAATACTATACCACTTGGTCTAACTTCTGCTTCCGAAATTGCGAATATTTGTGTATATTTGATGAAACAAAATAATGCAATCACAGGACAAAACATCATCGTTGATGGTGGTTATAGTTTGGTTGGAGTATAGATGAACAAGTTTTACATAGACGGACAAGAGTTATTTGCGGATGATGAGTTCAAGAAATCCTTTCAGATAGATTCACATCCACAATCATATTCGGTTTCATTCAAACCGTTTGAAAATTCATTCAAAGAAACAGATGTTATTTTAGTTGACGAGAATGTTCAACGGCTTTATGGTGTAAGTCACAACAAGATGATTGTTGTTTCTGCAACAGAAGAAAACAAATCTATGGAGGTGGTTCTAAACATTTGCGAGCAACTACTTTCATTTGGATTCAACAAAGGAAATCGTTTAGTTGTAATTGGTGGTGGTATCATTCAAGATTTAGGCGCATACACTGCAAAGACTTTCAAACGTGGGGTGGATTGGATATTCTATCCAACAACATTGCTTTCACAGTGTGATAGTTGTATTGGTGGAAAGACCGCTCTGAACTTCAAGGAATACAAAAATCAATTAGCACTTTTCTCTGCACCGTCCGAAGTCATAATTGATGTGAACTTTTTGAATACTCTAACAGAAGAAGATATTACTTCAGGATATGGTGAGATTGCGAAGTTGTTTCTTATCGGTGGACAATCATACTTGGATATGATAGAGTCAAAAGATATGAAACAAGTTATCTATCATTCTCTATCTATCAAAAAGGCAGTAATTGAATTTGATGAGTTTGAAAAGTCAGAGCGCCGTTCATTAAACTACGGTCATTCTTTTGGTCACGTAATTGAACCGATGGTGAATTATGAGATACCTCACGGTGAGGCGGTATTACTTGGAATCCAAATTATTAATCTTCTATTTGATAATAACCCTACAATCACAAATCTGATAAACAAATTTACTTCTCTTCAAAAGATAAAAGGATTGGACATTCAGAAATTAGTTGATGGTTTGAAAACTGATAAAAAGTCCATTGGTAAATCTATATCATTTGTTAGAGTTGACGTACCAGGAAATACAATCTTTACTAGTGTTGAAATCAATGACGAATTGAAAGAAAAGGTATATGAAGTATTTGCTTATTGATTTCGGTGCATCATATATAAAGTGTGTTGAGTATGATTCTGAAACTGAAGAATACTTCAATCAGTCCACCCACCCATCCCCATTCAAAACAAATTCTACTATAACAAAACAAGGATTGAAAATCATTCTTCACGGTATTCTTCTAGAACATCATGGTGTAAAACGAGTTTTAATTTGTACAATTCTTGGTGGATTTTATGATGGAGAAACATACCACTCGTGGAAATCAAATGAACATGGAGAAGCGACCTCATGTATGATTGGCGGACTGTTTGTAGATGAACCAACATTCCATATACACGCACATCATGCGAAAGTTTTCAAAATGGAAAACTTTGAAAGGGGTCTATCGGTAATTGGATATATTGATGATGTTCCTTTTTATAGTCCACTCGGTGATACAGACTGTGTAATAAATTCAGTTCAACTTGATGACCATGATGTTCTTATCAATATGGGAACAGGCTCACAAGTTGTAAGCAAATTCGGAAGAAAATCTTTCATACCGAGTGGTCGTGCATTTCTAACATTTGCCAGATTTTTCGAGGAAATAGGCATACACCTATTTGATTACATGAAGGCAATAACTATTTCGGAAATAATAGATGCATCACTTGATGTGAATCTAAATGTTTTTCAACAGTCACATTGGTACACAGATGGTGGGTTTATTGGTGGAATACGTGAAGATAATTTCAACATCAAGAATCTTGTGGCCTCCTTACTCAAATGTTACATGGAACAGTATGATGAATTTCTATCGGATAGTGAATATAGTAAAATAATACTTACAGGTGGTATTCCAAAAAAACTACCAATCATACGTGATTATTTTTGTGTAAAGTATTCTGATAAGAAAATTATATTGGATGATAATGAAATTGAAAACACACATCGAGGAATGGTAAAATATATCGGAGAATATCTATGAGAATTTTAATAACTGGTGGAGATGGATTTATCGGTAGGAACTTGTCAAAGCTTCTCGGTGAAGAATATTTAATAGATACGATTTCAAGAGAACAACTAAATTTACTCGATTGTAATGCAGTAACTGAATTCTTTCAAGGGAAGATGTATCATCTTGTTATACATACCGCCGTCGAAGGTGGGAGAAGAACAAAACCAGATACACCGGAGATGTTATACAATAACATTCTAATGGTCTATAATCTTTTGGCAAATCAAGAACACTTTGATCGTATGATAGCATTCGGTTCTGGTGCCGAGTTGGACAGACGATTAGACATCAACGAAGAAACAGATGATTCAAAAAGATACCCAATAGATTTCTATGGTATGGCAAAAAGCGTTATTCACAAATTATGTATTGCAGAACCTAAACTCTATAACTTCAGAATATTCAACTGTTTTGGTGCAGATGAAAGTTCCGATAGAATGATTCGTGGTAATGTAGAAAAGTATGTTCGTAGAGAACCAATGACTCTTTTTTCAAATCGTCTCATGGATTTCTTTTACGTGGAGGATTTAGGATTGATGATTGAGTATTTTATAAAGGCACCAATGTTTTCTGAAAAAATAGTAAATTGTTCTTACGATAGTCATGTTAGATTAAAGGACATTGTGGTGTTAATAAATTCACTCGGCGATTATCAAGTTCCAATAATTGAAAAAGATGATGAATCAAAAAGTGAGATAAGTTACAATTCAACAGACTACATCGGTAAAAATTTGAAATTACCATTAGATTTTATTGGATTAGAAAAAGGAATACGAAAAATTTATAATCAATTACTATCTGAAAAGAATTTTATATGAATATACTTGTAACGGGCGGGGCTGGATTTATTGGGACAAACACGGAGTATAGGGGTTTGCTATGATTAAAATGACATTTGTTTTGCCTAGTAGAAATAATTTGGAGTTTTTACAACTGGCATATAAATCAATAAGAAACTTAAAAACCAAGCATCAAATTCTTATATTAGATGACGCAAGTACGGACGGAACAAATGATTGGCTAAATTCCCTCACAGACGGAGATATCACAATATATTCAAATTCTGGTCCAGATAGGATTGGGATAGTTGGTATGTTCGATAGGGGAATAGAAATGGCAACAACGGATATTATATTTGCATTTCATGCTGACATGGTTGCATCTCCGAATTTAGATACCAATATTTTAAAGCATTTAAAACATGGAACAGTTGTTTGTGCAACAAGAGTTGAACCGCCATTACACCCACCAGGGCCAGAAAAAATAACATTACCACTTGGAAATGAAGTTGAAGAATTTGATTACGAATTAGCAATAAAAAAACTTTCTGAATTAGAACTAAATTATAAAGATAAAACTACCGAAGGCATTTTTGCCCCCTGGTGTATGTATAAAGAGGATTTTTTAAAAGTCGGTGGGCATGATGAGCTATTTGCACCACAGAGTAAAGAAGACTCTGATCTATTTAATCGGTTTCACTTGAGTGGATATACTTTTATTCAGAGTTGGGATGCATTAGTTTATCATTTTACTTCTCGTGGAAGTAGATTTAATAAACATTCCGGCGGAGACACTGGTAAAAATTCTCCAGAATGGATTCATACTACAACAAAAAATGGCAGAAATTTTATTCGTAAGTGGGGACATTTTGTAAAACACGACGAATATATGAAACCAATAGTTCCACACCGATATAACATAGGATTTTTTATAAAAAAATGTAACAGAAATTTACTGAGTTTACTTGAATTATTTTCTGATTCAGTTTATTGTGATTTAAGTCAGAATGAAATTAATGGATATATTGAACAAGAACAAAAAAATACTCCATATGATTTAAGTAAACGAATTATTTCTTTGGAGAACACCCCAACAAATGATGTAATAGTTCAACTTAATGGGGAGATGTTAACAGAAGATGATATGAGGACACTACAAATGATACCTGAAATTTTAGACGCAAATGAATTAGAGATTGGAAACTATGAAATCGGTAATCTAATGATAGAGATTAAAAAAATTACTACATACGATTCTCTTATATCAAACGGTAATAAAAATATAGGAGAAATAATATGATTAATTCTATTGGAATAGTTGAACAGGGATTTATTGGTTTGGAGAAAATAGTAATGTTAACGTCTCTTTAATACGAGAATCTATTTATTATAACAATATTATTAGAAAAAATAGAGACTGGGAAAATATGAAGGGCCGGTCTGCTTCAGATGAATAATTTTAATTTAGAAGAATATTTATAGTATATGGGATATTATTTTTTATGGAGAATGAAATGCATGAAGTAGCAAGCAAACTTATTGAAGTACACAACCAATTGAAATTTTTTCATTGGCAAACAACATCATATGCCCGTCACCAAGCTTATGGTGGTGCATACGATACAATGACAGGTTTGATTGATACTTTTGTAGAAGTAATGATGGGTAAGTATGGCAGAGTTCCTGCACTTCCAATGAAGGTCTATAATCGTAGTGAAAAAGATTGTATGACATTTATTGATGAAACCGTGGCATATCTTCTTATGTTATCAACAGCACTAAATCCACAAACAGACACAGACCTTCTGAACATCCGTGATGAAATGGTCGCAGAATTTAATAAGTTAAAATATTTACTCACATTGAAGTAGGTGATATATGTATCAACAAAATGAATCAACAGATACAACAACTAATGAGCCGCAAGGACTTGGTGATACAATCGCAAAAGTCACGAACGCACTTGGTATTGACAAGTTGGCGGAAGCAACCGCGAAGGCAATGGGAAAAGAAGATTGTGGTTGTAGTAAAAGACGCCAAAAGTTAAATGATCTGTTTCCATATAAGAAATAATAAAATAGGATAGAAAATTCCTGAATCTATTGGGTTCAGGAATTTCTGGATAAAATGGCAAAAATAAATCAAATATCACCTGAAGAACTCTCCAAGATAATGAAGCCAGGAGCCGCTGGGTTATTAGTGATGACAAAAGCTGGTGAATTTCTCTTAACAAAAAGAACCTCAAGGGCAAATTATCTACCAGGGTATTGGTCTGTTCCTTCCGGTGAATCTAATGTTAATGAGTTTGAATCATTGGAACATTGTGCAAGACGAGAATTTTTTGAGGAAACAACTCATCAAATACCAAAAGAAGCCAAATTATTTTGTATTGACAGATATTATGCAGATCAAAGAATGTATTTTTTATTTCTACACAAAGTTGAGAAGAAATTTTTTGTTAAGATAGATTGGGAACATGAAGATTTCAATTGGTTCACAAAAGATAAATTACCCGAACCATTAGCTCCACAAATTATGGATGCTATTTCAAGAATTTGATATTTATATTTATGAAAAATCCAAAGAAATACAATGAAGTTAAAGATGCCGAATATGTCCTGAAAATGATGGAGGATGTTTTTGGCCATAGAGTCACATCTTGGTCTCCGGCAGATACAAAAAAATTAAAAGGAAAACTGTATCAGCCTTTGACTGACAAAGAAAAAGAAACCTTTGTTGCTATTGTGGAACCATTGATGAATAAGAAGTCATTTGTTCCAAAAGAAAAAGATGCAACACTTGATTCTTTTGTTGATTTAACAACCAGAGTAAGTCCAGATGACTTTATGCCTTCGGACGATGATAAATTAAAACGTGTTGAAAAAAATCTTGGTGTAGACTTAACTTGAGATTGCTTTGGAAAAGACAGATATTATAACTATATTAGAGAAGTGGTCGAACAAATATAAACGTTCCATCAACTGCAGTAACCCAAAAGGTTTTAGTCAGAAGGCACATTGTGCTGGAAGAAGAAAAAGAAAACGTGGCGGCAAAACTAAATCAAGACCAATAGAGTCTTTTGTTCAGGAGATTGCGATGAGTGAAATTAAAAAATTTTTGATAGATGAAATTAATAAAACAGTTGATTCAGAGCTATCTAAAAAGAAAATTAAAGAATCAAGTAAGAATCTTTATGAGGCAGTTAAACTCGCTTCCGAATTAAAAAAGGAAGGAAAGAACGAAAAGAAAATAAAAATTGCCGAAGTTTTAGTTGTTGTTGCAGAAAAACAATTAGCTGACAGTTATGATCAATTTGATGATGACTGTGATTGTGGAGACGAAGGAGAAGGTGAAATGTTTAAAGCTCAGCTTCTTTCTATAATGGCAAATGCACAAAAATTATATCACATGGTTGACGAAGATGATACTTTAGAAGACTGGGTTCAATCGAAGATCACAATCGCGGAAGATTATCTTCGGGCTGTATATGGATATATGACATATCAAAATGGTGGAGATGATGCGGAAATGGGTGACGATTGGGAAGACGAGGATGGCTGGGATGAAATGGATGAAGAAGATTGGGATGGCGAATCATATGAAGATGATGGCATGGATGTTGGTATGCCTTTTTACGATGAGGCTCTTGATGCAGAGGTCGATGATGATGAAATCTTTGAATCAAAAAAATCAAAGAAGAAATGAGGTAATTTGTGCAACTGCCTTTTATGTTTGTGAATGATTGGAATCTTTCTTATAATGGAAAAACACTGAACATTTCAAGAGAAGATTTAAATAATTACAGAGAAAACGGATTGACCGATGAAGAAATAAAATCAATAGCCTTTTCTTGGTTATCCAAACAAGCTTTTTTTGATTTTGAGAAACCAATAGGTAATACAGATGAACTTTGATACACGAACAATTTTAGATATAATCTTACTCGATCAAAATTTAGAAGCGGTATTAACTGCATTAGTTGATGCCGAAAAAGTCCTTTGGGTCAAATCAGGTAAAACAAGTGAGAACGAATTTGTACGTTTAGTTGTACCACTCGTAAAAGATGAATTGAAATTTTACATGAAACATCGAGTTCATAAAGTCAGACTAGGATTTCTGAAAAAACTTGTTGATTTAGACAAGGTTGACTACTTTCAACTAATTCCGGCGGTAGCTAAAATATAGTTTGGAAATGTCAGAAAAGTTTCGTATATTAGTGTTATGAAAAAATTCCTACTAAATAGAATCAAAGATGGTGAGTTTGATCCATCACCTGAAATTCAAGAGTCAATTGATTCTCTGAATAAATCATATGGGCGTGCTAAAAAAACAATTGAAGAGATGCACTCCGATGACAAGATTACATTTGAAGAATCCATGTCACGAGAGTTCCGATATTATGGTAGAACCATAAACGCCTTAAAAGAAAAACAAATGATAGATGAACAGAAAAAAATGTTTCTTCTTCGCAAAGAACTTACCGATATTTTTGAGGTAGATGTTTGGGATGAGGTAACAATGAATTATGAGTTCAACACACTTGAAGAACTATACGAAACATACAAATTATATGTGAGAAAAAACTATGTTTAAATTATTTTTAGAATTTTTAGGAACAGGCATGGTTGTCATAAGTGCATACATCGTCTATTTCATAGCCACAACTTTAATCACGTTTATAGTTGGGCTCCCAATTGGACTTGGAATTTATTTAATAAACGATGTTGTAAAAGCATTATTTAATGGAGTATAATATGTCAAATAAAAAATATCCAAAATTTAGAAATACAAGAGAAATAGAATTTAGATTTTCACCACAAATAGCTGTCATGGAATGTGGATATAATCACATAGTCCGTACATTTGGTCAACCAACATTTTCTGCTGGAAATAATGATGTGTTTGACGGAACAGAACAATGTGCGTGGCAGATTCAGTTTGAAACGGGTGAAAATGTTAGAATCGCAGAAGAACGTGGTTTTGGTGATAAAGACCACGATTACATGAAAACAACAAGATGGAAAATTAATTCAGCATCTAATCGTGCTTACGATTGGGTGAAAGAAGCAATACGTGACGCTAATCCAAACGGATGATAGATGATACAACCAATTGTTCTTTATAGTTCAAATCATAATATACTGCGAACAAAAACAAAACGTTCAGATGTAGAAAAAGAAAAACAAAATCTTGAAAAATTGATTGTTGATATGAAAGAGACACTCCAATCTATTGGAGGTCTTGGACTTGCTGCCAATCAACTTGGTAGAGATGAATCGGTTTGCCTTGTAAAGTTTGGAGAACAAACGATCACAATGGTCAATCCTGTAATTACAGGACGAGAAGGCGAAACGAAAATTTCAATTGAAGGTTGTCTTTCTCTTCCAGATGTTTCTGCAAAAGTTCAACGAGATGAAATTGTTTCAGTCAAGTTCACTAACCCCGATAACGATTGGCAAGAAGAAGAACTACGTGTAGAGTTTTCAAACTCTGTTGTTGTTCAACATGAACTTGACCATCTAAATGGTAAACTGATGATTGATAATCTTTCGCCAATGGAAAAGAATCTTATCTCAACAAAGTTGAAAAGAGTTTCTCGTGGTAATGCAGAAATAAATTACGTTGGGATGATTTGGAGAGACTCTCAAAAATCTTGGTCTCTTGTTGGCCCGTACATGAAACTAATGCAGTTTTATTCTCAATTCCAAAAAGAAGAAGAAAAATTGGCGGAAGAGCCTAATAAAACAGAATAAGAAACATATTTATCTCTGATAGGTTTCGGAAAGTTTTGTTGTTTTTTTACTACAACTTTTCGAGGATTAGAGATGAAAAAAATTATACTTGCCCTTGGCATACTTTTTAGTACAATTACAGGGGCAGTAGCCCAAAATGGTTTAGGAGAGGTGTTACCGGCACCAGATGCTTCTAAACCATACGTGCTTGTAGACACGTCGTTCATCGTAGGTTCTTATCTTCAAGGTTCAACAACCTTGTATCTCCATTACAACTACACAGGTTCAGAAAAAGTAAAGGCGATTCAAACACGTATCTATTTTGATACCGCCGCTTTTTCAAGTGTAGCAGCAACAGCCGGCCCAACAATATCGGGTGAATCTGTTTACTTCCGTTCAAACAGAGTTGCTAACTATCTTACCCTTACCGTATCTTATACAGGAAACAACACAGGTTGGACTTTCCCTGCCGGTGATTGGGTAAAGTTAGTATTTACACACGGCCCACGTTTCTATGATGTAGACCCTGACTCAATCAAACTCGTCGGTACACCATCATATCCTAACAAGGCAACAATCAACAGCGGTACTGACGTAACATTAGGTATGGTAAACTATGGTGGATATTTTGTCCGTCCTCCGTTTACGATGCCTGTTTACGTTTTCAACCAAGACGAATCACCGATGGGTAAGGTCAAGGTTCAGTTCTTCCAACGTAAAAAAGTTGCAACAGCCGCTAATTGGGATTCACTCGCCATCTATGAAACAGATTCGGCAACAGGTAAACTAACTCTCCGTACAAATGTTGATACATCTATCTCTTATGTAAAGATTCGTATCAATGGTGATACCGCGAAAGCTGGTGATGCCGTAAACGTAACAGATGCTTACAAAATCAATGACGTTGTTCTTGAAACAGACTCACTCACAAAGTTCCAATACTTTGCCGCTGACATCAACAAGAACAATGTCTATACAATGTCTGACGTATTCCTTGTATTCAATCGTATTGCTCAAGGTGCTCAACGTTGGAATGACTTTCTTCCTGGAACAAAGGACGTAATGTTTTTCCGTGTTGAACAGAAGCAATCTATCTTTGCCACACCGAGCACAAACTTCGCATCAACAATTACTCCAACACATGACCTCGTTGACACACTCAATGGTGAGGATAGTGTTTCTTATTGGGGTGTTCTTCTTGGTGATGCAAACGGAACAGGTTTGACGAATATCGGAATGATTGTTGGTAAGAACACAGATGACCCGAACTCATCGGAGTACGTTCGTGATACTCGTGTATCTTACAAGAACGCAAAAGAAACCGTATCATTTGATATACCACGTCTAACAATCTCAAACGAATCAGAAGTAACTGTACCAGTCACACTTGTAACAAACGGTGTTGATGTTGGTTCACTTCAATTTGGATTAGTTTATGATACAAACGTATTAGAGTTCAAGAACATTGATGTTTCTGAACAAGTAAAATCTTGGACATCTTACATTCTTGTAAAGGGAGACCACGTTGAATGGGGTGGTTATGAGACATCAAATAAACAAGATATTATCCGCTCAAATGCAGAAGTATTCAACCTTACATTCAAGGTGAAGAAATCAGGATGGACTGAATCACCTATCCGTGTTGTAACGAAAGCCGTCGGTAATGCAAAAGCAGAAGACGTAAACATCAATGAGGCAAACTCTGACGGTAAGATTGTTTATATGAGAGCACCAATTGAATTTGACTTCGATAATGTATTCATCACATATCCAGTTCCTTTCAAGGATAATCTGACAGTTGAAACTGTACCACTTATGACCGGTGAACAATTTGGTGTTGAAATCTTCAACCAACTTGGTCAGCCGTTATTTGGTCAATCACAAGAAGTTTATGCTGGTGGTACACAAAGAGTATATGTTGATATGACAGCCCAACCAAAGGGTGTTTACTTTGTAAGATATAAGAATGGAAATAAGGTTGCGGTAAAACAAGTTGTTAAGAATTAATTTTAGGAGTTACATATGGCGACGAAAAAGAAGAGTGTGGATTTAGAGGACTTGCAAGAATCGGTTACGGAGGACTTGAAAAACAAGAAGTTTGCATTTACTCTGCCTTGGATTATCGGATTGTTTTCGGCAGTATCTACTGTTATCGGTGGTTACTGGTATGTGAAGACAGAATTTGAAAGCATCATTAGTGATGTTCAAACAATGAAGGAAGCCGAATCACCAACTCGTAAAGAGTATGATGACCTCAAAGCTGCCGTTGTTTTCTTGAATCAACAGGTTACACAAGTTGGAACAGCTGGTGGTGGAAACATCCCCCCAATGATTCTCCAACTGAATAACCAAACAAATGTAAAGCAGGATGGTCCGAAGGTTATAACTATGCCATCGGCACCAGCAGCTGCAGTACCAGCCGCAGAAACACCTGCCGCAAAACCGTCGGTCAATGATCGTCTTTCACGATTCAAGAAACAATAAATAGGAGAAAATAAATGGGTATATTTTCAAACATCTTTGCACCAAAGCAAGAATTCACAGCAGTTGATAATCGTAACCGCTTCAACTTCATCCTTCAAAAGATGATGAACACGAGATGGTATATTACAGTCGTAACACTTACTATCTTTTTAACAATCGTGGTTGGACTTGGCATTGGTATTTGGTCACACGCAACCATTGACGAAGCATGGAAAGAACTTCTTCTTCTTCTCTTGGGTGCTTTCATCGGTTCATACAATCGCGTTATTGACTTCTGGTTCAACAGTGCAGAACGCGATAATCTTCTCATCGAAAAGGTAGACCAAGAAGATGATGAAGTGAAGGTCATTGGTGACGGTGAAGGTGGTTACTCTGTTGAGGTGAAGAAATGAGTAAGGCAAAATCAGGCGGTTCTTTCGGAAAAGGAAAGAA
>Ga0194115_10004851_pt1 | contig 14225 bp, 13 predicted proteins | sample TA2MahsurfametaG_3_FD_148656 | JGI IMG/M metagenome (GOLD analysis project Ga0194115, IMG submission 148656) | Freshwater microbial communities from Lake Tanganyika, Tanzania - TA2015002 Mahale S4 surface | ecosystem: Environmental > Aquatic > Freshwater > Lake | place: Tanzania: Lake...
TACGGTAAAGTGGGCAATTAAATTTGACCGTAAAAGGAAGTCTGGATTCCGATCAATAAAAGCAAGAATTGCTTTTTTATCAAAAGCTTCTTGTTCATTAAACGGCTGATATGCTTCAATTTGTTCTCTTAACATCTACCCCATTTTACTTGTTTAAACCAAAGAATAAAATATAATATTTGTGATGTTCCCAGAAATTAAAATTCCGTTTAAATTATTGGCAGGTACCGCTTTTGGTGGATTGGTCATTTTACTCTTAGCTGGTTCGTTCATGCCAATGTGGAATGGTCTTGTTTCAATCTATTTACATCCCTCTTTATTAATTACAGATTATTTGGCAATTGGTGGATTGCATGCGACTTTGGTCAATGTTTGGTTGGTGACGTGGAGCACCATTTTGTTATTGCATCAACTAAAAGTAAAATTTTCAGGAGTTGCTTTTGCTGGTGTTATTACCATCCTTGCCTTTTCTTTTTTTGGTAAAAATTTATTCAACATCATCCCAGTTTGGTTAGGTTTTTATCTTTATGCAAAACTTAAGGGCACAAGATTAAATCAATATACGGGAACCTTTTTATTCAGTACTGGCATTGCGCCTGTAACCAGTTTCATTATGTTTGGCATCCCTGGATTAGCGTTATGGGTTGCCGTCCCTTTAGGAATACTTGGTGGTTTAATTGCCGGGTGTTTAACACCGATGGTGGTCTCGATTGTCGGTAAATTCCATCAAGGATATAACCTTTATAACACCGGTTTTGGATTGGGCTTTATTGCGATGATTTTTACAGCGGTTTTAAAAGCTTTTCAAATCAACGTTTCCGTCCCCACGACATTAAGCTTTGCCTTTCACGATATTCTATTTTGGTTGATTGCGATTATTTCAATTAGTTTAATTGGATCGGCGTTCTTCATTCACCGCCAAGCTTATAAACCATGGTTAAGGCTCTTACAAAATCCAGGGAATTTACCTTCCGACTTTTATAAAGATTATGGTTTAGCTGCTACATTATTGAATGTAGGTAGTATTGGGTTTTTAAGTTTAATCTTGCTGATTATTTATAACATTCCACTCTCTGGCCCAATTGTGGCTAGCGTTTTTACTTTTATGGGCTTTGGCGCTTATGGTAAACATATTCGAAATAGTTTACCGGTTGTGATTGGCCTTGTGCTTGCTTCCTCGATTCAAGGTTTTAGTTTAACCTTACCTGGGCCTAGTATTGCGTTATTGTTTGTTACCGCTTTAGCGCCTGTGGGTGGTAAATTTGGTATCTTTTATGGTGTGTTAGCTGGGTTCGTGCATCTTCTTCTTGCGCCGCAAGCGTTTGCATTACAAGGTGGTTTTGATTTATATAACAACGGATTTACAGCTGGTTTAGTCGCCGGCGTCATCGTCGTTATTGCTCAACAATTCCCTATCCCTCCGATCAATCAATGGTTTAAGAAAACTGTAAAGCACTAATGAATGTGGATGCATCAGTTGCCCTTATTATTCCCGTATTTAGACCCAATCAAAATCTTTTAAACCTCGTACAAAAAGTTCAAAAAACATTTTCGGGTCCGATTATTATTGTGGATGACGGCAACGAAGATCAGACTATTTTTAAAGCTCTAAAAGACGTTGTTGTTTTACACCACAAAGAAAACCAAGGAAAAGGGGGGGCATTAAAAACTGCCTTTCGATATGTTCTCAAGAAATTAGATTCTGTATATGGCGTTGTCACTGCAGACGCGGATGGTCAACATCCATCAGAAGACATTATCAAAATGATTCATTTATTAGATCAAGAAAGTGATTCCTTTTATATTGGCACTAGAACATTTGGTCAAAGGACCCCTTTAAGAAATCGGTTGGGTAACTTAATTACGCGAAGAGTATTTGCTTGGGTAACCAAACAAAATATTATGGATACGCAAAATGGACTTCGCGGCATTCCTAAATGGTTGTTGACTAAACTAATTAAGATTCCGCAAAATCGATATGATTATGAAATGGCAATGTTGAAATTGATTGCTGATCAAGGCGTTCGCATAATTCAGGTTCCGGTCAAAACAATTTATGAACAAGAAGGGGCTGTAAGCTCATTTAAACCCTGGCGGGATTCTGTAAGGATTTATCGGATTCTTTTAAAATCATTGGTGCGGTTTTTAATGGTAGGGTTGGCGAGTTTTGTTATTGATTATGCTCTTTATTTATTCTTTTATCATTGGTTTGTCGGTTCGTGGAGAATTGTGTTGTCGGTCGTGTCTGCAAGAGTTTTATCCGGAACTTTTAATTATGCAATGAATCGTTTTTATAGCTTTGAATCCGATGTTCGATTTATTAAATCAAGTCTGCAATACCTCATTCTTTTCTTATTGATTATGTCACTTTCAGCTTTCTTCACAGATGCGTTAACTTATTTGGGATTAGTATCTTATCAGTTATCCAAAATTATTGTTGATGCAATTTTGTTTTTCGTCTCCTATCAAATTCAAAAAAAATACATCTTTAAAAAATGAAAAAACAAATACTGCAACGTCTCACCCTTGTTTACATTGTTGGATTAACGATCTCGAGTGGTTATTCATTACTAGATACCTTTGTTTTTAAAGTGGGTGGTACGAGCGGATCAAACATTTTAACCTCTTCTTCCGTTGATCAATCTTTTGATTCTATTGGCACAAGTATCGTTCCAACGTTTACAGAGTTTGGCTATTTTGATAGCAACATTACATTTGAAATCGATGTTATTCGACGATATGAGACCCAAGTCTATGTTGGTGTCCTAACAACTCAAAACCATCGTTTCATCAAATCCGCTTTTGGTTTTGATACTTATGGGAAAAACTACAAAGAAAAAACCTCTGTCATTGCCAATCGAAAAAACGCAATTTTCGCAATCAATGGAGACTATTATGGTTTTAGAGATATTGGTTTTGTAGTCCGAAATGGCATTGTATATCGCATTACACCAAGACCTCAAGAATATGATGATGCAATTGTCTTAAAAGATAACGGTGAAATGGCAACTTTCCCAGAAGCAGAAACCAATCTACAAACCTTAAATCAAATGCAACCTTGGCAAGTATGGTCTTTTGGTCCGGTTTTAATGAATGGTGGGAATGTCGTGGTGACGCCAACAACCAAAGTTCCTTACGAACTATCTAGCAACCCAAGAACGGCAATTGGCCAGATTTCTCAAGATCAATTTATGTTTGTCGTTTCTGATGGTCGTACGGATGAGAGTGCTGGTTTGTCGGTTTATGAATTGGCTTCAATCTTTGTTGAGTATGGTGCGACATTTGCTTATAACCTTGATGGAGGCGGTTCGGCAACCATGTGGTTTAATGGAAGAATTATCAATAAACCCGTGAATAGTGGTTCCACCATCTATGAGCGATCCATTAGTGATATTGTTTACATTGGCTATGAATTATAAATTAAGCATATTCATTGGTTATGTCTTATTAAGTATGATGTTAGGCCTCTTTTCAATGATCTATTTAAGTTTTGTACCAGGCGTATTTAATATTTGGATGGTGGGTGTTTTTTCTGTGCCGTTATTGGGGTGCGGTATTGAGATTTGGATACGTAAAAAAATTGAAGTTTCATTGGGTTGGACATTCTATCGACTTGGTTTATCAACCCTTGCAGTGCAATGGATTTTAAAAGGGATTTATGAAATCGCCTTAACGAGTTTTAGAGGGGAAATATATTTTTTAGTGACTGCTATTCTTCTTTTGGGATTAGGTTTGTTGATTCAAACTAAAGCATGATACGCCATTGATTGGCTTTCGCGTGTTTTAATAATTGTTTATCAGGGGTCACACAAATGGCTTCTTTCACTTTAGATAATAAGCCAATATCGGCAAAAGAATCCGAATAAGCTTTAGTTTTTTCCCAAAGGATGGTTTTAAAATAAGTAATTAAGGATGGCACTTTTAAATCAGCCGATAGAATATTGAGTGGTTGGTGGACTTTACCTTGTTGATTAAACAACGAAGTTCCAATAATGTGATCAAAACCAAGGTGGCGATATCGTTCAAGAAAGACATCAAAGTTCCCAGACACAAGGACTGTTGTATGACCATCTTGCTTATCCTTTTGGATTTGTTTAACAACCTTTTTATGGAGTTTGGTTTTTGATTTTTCAAAGAGGGTATCTAAGAATGTACTTAGTTGGTCAAGGGAAATTGAGCCGAATAGCTCCCCAACTTGTGCCATCGCCCAATATCTAAATTCATCCTTCTTAATACCAAAGATTTTTAGTTTTAAAAGTAAATATCGAATATATATTCTTGTTTTAATCTTCTTAAATAATTCGGGAGTAAGTTTGGCTGCTTCCCAGTGCTCTAAAATAAAAGGAACCGTTTGGGTTTGCAATAACGTTCCATCAAAATCATAGATGGCAAATTTCATTTGAAAGTATTATAACAAGTTTTGTCATTTATCAAATGCGTTTGCTTATAATTAAATAAAGAGGAAAATAAAATGAATAACCTAGTTAATAAAGTATTCGTTATTACGGGTGCGGGCAATGGAGTCGGACGGGCTCTAACATTGGAACTTCTTCAACAAGGAGCAAGAGTTGCTGCCTTAGATATTTCAGAAACGTCTCTTAAAGAAACGGAACGAGTGGCAAAGCCCAATCAAAAAAATCTTAAAACGTATGTTCTAGATATTACCAATGATGAAGAGGTTTCTAAAATACCTGACATTATTAGAAAAGACTTTGGTCAAATTGATGGATTGATCAATAATGCGGGTATTATTCAGCCGTTTGTGAAAGTTATGCAGTTGCAAAACAAAGATATTGACCGGGTGATGCGCGTCAACTTTTATGGAACGTTAAATATGTGCCGGGCATTCTTACCTAGCTTGGTATCGAGACCAGAGGCAAATTTGGTAAATATTTCAAGCATGGGTGGATTTACACCCGTCCCTGGACAAGCGGTCTATGGAGCGTCAAAAGCGGCAGTGAAATTACTTACCGAAGCATTATATGCGGAATTAAAAGGAACACCGGTCAGTGTTACCGTGGTTTTTCCAGGTGCCATTGGCACTAATATTACGAAGAATTCTGGCGTCGATATGAATATGTCAAAAGCGGATGCAGAAAAGATGGCAAAATCCCAAAAAACATTAAGTCCTGAAAAGGCAGCTAAGATGATTATCAATTTGGGTATCAAACAAAATCGCTATCGATTATTAGTAGGAAATGATGCTTCAATGCTAGATAAAATCAGTCGCTTATTTCCTAAATTTGCAACCAACATGATTGCAAAAGCGATGAAGAATTTACTGAAGTAAAAGTTAACGTTTTAAATATTCGCGATGGCCATTCACGATTGAGGTTAATACAAAGCGATGTTTTGAATTGGGAATGGTCGTTGTAAAATTTAAACTTTTTTCACGATGTTCATATCCTGTCATGAGTCGTTCATAGGTTGAAAAATCTGCTTTTCTTCTTTGGTTGACCAGACTTAAGAATACTTTTTTATCAATGACTTTATCGTATTGAGGTTGCATGTTTAAATAGAAAGTTTCTCCTGTTGCTCCTGATCCATACGAAAACATCCCAATCGTTTCATTCGCTAATGAATTAGGGTACGTCGTCAATAATGAGATAAGGGAAAGGTATAACGAGCCGTTATAAATATTACCGACATCCTTATTGAACGCTTTGGTTGCCATCAAAATTTCTGGTGATAAGGGAAGGTTTAATACTTCGGAGGCTTTGTCGCTCATCGTGGCAAACGGCATATGAAAACATACAAACTTTAAAGGTTTATCTGGTCTAACTTGTTTTAATAATTCTTTATAACTACGAATCGATAACTTACCGTCGACAATCGGGACTTGATTGTAGGAGGGTCGATAAAAATCTTTACTGTTTTCCACAATTGCTTTACCTTCTTCAATCACTGCAAGTCGTGGATTGACGCTGACAATCATTGCCACAGCTCCTGCACCTTGGGTCACTTCGCCGGGTGTATTTAATCCGTACCAAGCGACGTCGCTGGCAACCACAAGTGCTAATTTGTCTGGATGAAGGGTTACATAATCTTTAGCGAGGAGTAAGGCTCCGGTCGCAGCAAAACAAGCTTGTTTTACTTCTAAAACACGACAATGGGGATTCAATTGAAGTAAAGCATGTAAATAAACGCCGGCAGACTTAGAGTAATCAACACCAGATTCAGTTGCAAATAAAAGTAAACCAATGTTTTGTTCTCGACCTTTGACGATGTCATAAGCAGCTTCGGCGGCCATGGTAACGATATCTTCATAAGGATCGATTAATGACATTTTTTCTTGGCCAATTCCGACTGTATATTTTTCAACAGGAACTTGTCTAACCGCAGCCAGTTCAGCCAAATCTAAATAAACTTGAGGGGTGTAAAAATGAATTAAATCTATCCCAACTTTGATCATGTTTATTTTCTTTCTATCGTGGTGTGAGCCTTCATCAGTTCGTGAGGATTTGTTAAAGCTGCCAGTAATGATAATTCCCCTGCTAAAACAGTTGCCCCAACGAAATGGGCAAGAGTTTGACTTGAGGATTCACCCCGGCAACCCATTGCTTCTAATCTTTCTTGTACATAAGATTCGCTTTTTCCATTTCCTACTGTGCCCACGATGATATTGGGAATGGTGGTGGAAAAATATAAATGTCCTTCTCTTATTTCCGCGTAGGTAATGCCTTGAGAACCTTCAACAATATTCGCGGCGTCTTGCCCTGTTGCTAAATAGATTGCAAGCAACATATTGGCATAATGAGCGTTTGCACTGTTGACTGATCCCGCCATGATTGAACCTAATAAATTTTTCTTAATGTTCAAATCAACGATTTTTTCTGGTGTGGTTTTTAACACCTCTTCAACAACGGTACGAGGAATGGTGATTTCGGTAATCACATGTTTTCCTCTGCCTCTAACGCCATTAATCACACTAACTTTTTTATCAACACACATATTGCCGGAAACAGAAACATATTGAGCAGTTTTAAATTCTTTGAGAACAAAATCACCGATACCATCTGCAATCAAAGTCACCATATTATGACCACTGGCATTGTCAGAAAAGATTGCTATTCTTAGGTAAACTAAATTTGCGACTTGGTAAACATCAATCGTTTGTAATTGAGCAAATCGACTTAATTTTGTCACCACTTCTTTTTGGATTTTTGTGAGATTGGTTTTGACAAATTTACCAATTGCCGAGGCTTCTGAAGCGTTTTTTGCTTCTAAGGTAATCGATCGCGTCATGGAATCACTCAAGAGTGTAGATTGAACACCGCCTGCATTCGCAATCGCTTTACTACCACGAGCAACCGAGAAAAATAAAGTGGTTTCTAAAGTTGCTAAAGGTACTTGTGCTGGCGCAATCTTTTGAACCTTACCTAGGGTTGTAACTGAAGCAAATTGTATCGGACCAACCCATCGAGTTGGAATTGGCGTTATCATGTTTTTTAAATCATTCATACTTTAATTTTATGATACTTTACACCCAAAAACCTATACAATACTTTTAATCAAAAAAATGATGACCTATTTGCAATAGTTCTTGATCGTGACCCAACTTAGAAACGAGAATTAGTCCTTTTGGTTTTCCCTTTAAATATCCCATTGGTAAGCATAAAGATGGATTGCCATAGATTGGGGCAAATCCTAACCAAGTGGGAGTGATTAAAACATCGAGTTGTTTTTGAATAAGAATCTCTTCAAATTGCTTGGCTTCTTGACGTAGAGAACGTAATAAATATTGATATGTAGCATCTAATGAATCGGGCATTTGTTCACTGGCAAGTAAGGTGGCTTGCCCGTAGCGCAAACACCGATCTGAATACTGAAGATTAAATTCAATAATATCTTTGAGAGTTTTGGGCAAATGTGGTTGCTGGTGTTCTTTTAAAAATTGGTTCAGCGAAACTTTAAATTCTCTCATAAGGGTTGGGTAGTTATCCAAAGGAGGGAGGATGGTGGTAATATCAATCACTTCATGGCCTAAAGACAACCACTTCTTCTTGGTGCGATTGATAATCTCAAGATCATTAGCATCATAGGGTTGATTAGAAAAATGGACATAACCAATTCTTTTTTTGCCTAAGGGTTGCGATAGTCCTTCTACAAAACTATCAGGTCTTACCATGGATTGCGTTTTAGGATTGTGAGGGTCTACAAAAGCGATGACATCCATGACCGCAGCACAATCATAGACTGATGTCGCCATTGGCCCTGCGACATCTTGCGTTGGGGCGATAGGAATAATACCAGTTTGAGAGACCATGCCTAGACTTGGTTTAAAAGAAACAATTTGGGTTTGAAATGCTGGCGCCATTAAGGAACCATTGGTTTCTGTACCAATGGCAACGGGGACAATCCCGAGTGCGACAGCAACCGCACTGCCGGTGCTAGATCCGTAAGGATCGATGGACTCATCCGTTGGATGTTTTACTTGACCATACATCGATCCATAGCCTGAAGGCATCTTTTCATCACCCATAAAATAAGCAAACTCAGATAAATTCGCTTTGCCAAGAATCACGGCACCTGATGAAAGTAATGCATCTACAATTGGCGCGTTCCTTTTTGGAATAAAATCTTTGAGTGCATAACTATTCGCAGTGGTTGGGGTGCCATCTGCATACATAATGTTATCTTTAATGAGAATTGGAACGCCATGTAAAAGTCCTTTTGATTTACCTTTTATCCTCTCTGAATCAGCTTGTTTAGCTAGTTTTTTTGCAAGAGGAGAAATTACCGCAACAGCATTCTTTTCTTTGGTAGATTGATAGCGTTGTATCGCTTGGTTAAGTGCGGAAATGCTGTTAGTTTTACCTTGATAAAATTGTTGTTGTGTTATCTTTAATTTCATTGGTTTTATCTTATCACGAATCTTAAGATTTAACTTTTTACCTTCGTGGTAAAATAACCTTAAAGAATGAGGTGAGATTCTTTGGAAAAAGAATTAATAGCCATGTTGTTAGCGGGTGGAAAAGGAACACGCCTTGAAACCCTAACGAAGAAAATTGCTAAACCCGCTGTGAACTTTGGGGGAAAATATCGTATTATCGATTTTCCACTTTCCAATTGTGCCAATAGCAGCATTGATACAGTAGGAGTTCTAACCCAATATGAATCGATTCTGCTCAACACCTACATTGGTAACGGCGAAAAATGGGGTCTTAACGGCATCCATTCCTTAACAGCGACCTTACCGCCCAGACAAACCGAAGAAGGTAATGTTTGGTATAAAGGTACAGCAGACGCCATTTATCAAAATATTGATTTTTTAGACAATCTAAAACCAACCTATGTTCTGATTCTTTCTGGCGATCACATTTATAGAATGAATTATCGAACCATGTTAGATGCTCACAAACAAAGTAATGCGGATTTAACAGTAGCGGTCATTGATGTCGATAAAAAAGAAGCATCTCGCTTCGGCATCATGTCGATTGACAAAGATAATCTCGTGACCCAGTTTGAAGAGAAGCCAACGCAACCAAAGTCGACCCTTGCGTCTATGGGTATATATATTTTTAATTACAAAGAACTTAGACAAGCATTAATGACGGACGCAAAAGACGAAACATCCGAACATGATTTTGGAAAAAATATTATTCCCACTTTGTTGAAACAAAAGAAACGCTTATTGGCTTTCCCTTTCAAGGGCTATTGGCGTGATGTGGGGACGATTGAATCGTTATGGGAAGCGAACATGGATTTACTAGACAATGAAGATGCTAAACGTTTACTATTGAATGATGATTTAAAACTTTTCACCGAAGATACTAGGAGTCTTCCTCAATATCTAGGTGAGAAAGCCAAAGTTAAAAATGCTTTAGTCAATCAAGGTGCAGTTATTTTTGGTGCCGTTGATCATAGTGTTATTTTCCATGATGTCACCATCGAGGAAGGGGCTTCAGTCATTGATTCTGTGATTATGCCAGGCGTCACGGTTAAGACTGGCACCACACTAAAAAGAGTGATTGTTTCACCCAATATCAAAGTAGAAACATCGATTAATGGAGGGACCAACATTGTGTTGGTGAGTAAGTAGTGATGGCAAAAATCATGGGGTTTTGCAATCTTCACGGCAATAAAAGCTTAGGACCTCTTACTGAAAATCGTCCGTTAGGTTCAACTAGCTTTCTCGGTCGATATGCGTTGATGGATTTTACTTTATCTAATTTCTCAAACTCTGGGATTGATAAAGTGGGCATCTTAATTGAAACCCAACCTCGTTCGATTATGAAACATTTGGGATCGACCAATGTGTTTAACAACAATACCAAACTAGGTTTTGAACAGGTCTTATACAACGAAAAACATTTTACAAACAATCTAAAGGCCAATGATTGGTTGATTCTTGATCATCGACCTGATGTGATTGTAATCGCGCCAAGCGACTTGCTTTACACAATGGATTTTCGTCCTGCGATTAAACAACACTTAGACAATAAAGAAAAGTTAACATTGGTTTATACGCGGACCAAAAAAGGAAAAAAACAATTTTTAAATTCCGATGTCCTAACCCTCAAAGACGGTCGGGTGATTAATCTTGTTCAGAACCAAGGCACCAAAGATGAAATTGACATCAGTGTTGACACTTTTATTTTCTCAAAAGACTATTTGATGACCTTACTTGAATTAGGGCCGCAAGTATCTGCCACTTTTGGCATCAAAGAGTTGATTCGATATGTATTGGTTCAAGATGGACTATCCTTTGGTACCTTTAAACTCAATGGATATTTAAGAGCTTTTGATAGTCTTGAAGCTTACTTTGAAAACTCCATGGAGTTTTTAGATTTTGATTTTCGTAATAAAGTGTTTCTTGAGGATTGGCCGATTTATACTGTCTCAAACAATACCCCTCCAGCACGATATGGTTCAAATGCAGTCATCAAAAACAGCATGATTGCCAACGGTGCAAAAATAAACGGCACCGTGATCAACTCAATCATTTCGCGCAATGTTGTCATTGAAGAGGGTGCACGTATTGAAAATGCAATCATCTTTACTGACTCCAAGGTTGGTAAAGATGTCGTTGTTCAAGGTGTCATTATTGATAAATATGTCAAAATCGAAAAAACAAAAATCCTTGCAGGTAAAGAATCCGTTCTTTATATTAAACAGGGAGAAAAACTTTAATGAAGATTTTAATGGTCGCTTCAGAAGCTAACCCGTTTATCAAGGTTGGTGGATTGGGTGATGTCGTTTATAGTCTTGCGAAGGCATTGGTAAAACAAGGCCAAGAAGTGGCGATTGTCATTCCTTTTTATAAAAGTCTTCGTTATCAATCTAAACATGCAATTCAATTTATTGGGCACCTTGATGTTTTTTTATCTTGGAGAAAACACACCGTGAGTTTACTTACAACGAAGGTTGATGGTGTGACTTACTATTTCACGGATGCTGCCTATTATTTTGATCGAGATGGCGTTTATGGTTACCCAGATGAACACGAACGTTGGGCCGCATTTGTTCATGCGGTACGCCATATGATGCCTGTGGTAGGTTTTCAACCTGATGTTGTCCATCTTCACGATTGGCCTACCGGGATGCTACCGGTTTTAATACGCGAACTCGATCAAAAGAATACTTTTTATCAAAAGATGAAGTTTGTGATGACGATCCATAGCCCTGCTTTTCACGGAGAATTTCCACCCCATCTTATTCAAGATTTTTACGGACTTGGAAACCATTTATATGATGATGGCGCACTGCGCTTTCAAGATCAGGCTTCAACATTAAAAGCGGGTTTGGTTTACTCAGACCGGATCACAACCGTTTCACCAAGTCACGCTGAAGAATTATTAACGAGTGAAGGTAGTTTTGGACTGGATCCTATTCTGCACTTATATCGTGATAAATTTGTTGGTATTTTAAATGGGATTGATACGGATGAATGGCACCCAACCAAAGACCCTCACTTAGTCACTCCTATCCAAAAACTTACCTTACAAACTAATAAGGATAAAAACAAAGAACAATTATTTAACATGTTTGATTTAGAACATCCACAGTATCCTCTTTTTGGATTAGTCAGTCGTTTAACGTTTCAAAAAGGCATACAACTGATCCTAGATAATCTCGATCATTTTGTCCATCTTGGTGCCAAGTTTATTTTTCTCGGTGCCGGAGAAATGGATTTAGAACACCGCTTAAAAGCTTTTGAAGCGAAATACCCAAAAGCAGTGCGTGTCATTCTTGGTTATAACAACCCTGTTGCCCATCAAATATATGCCAGTAGCGATTTCTTTTTAATGCCTTCTCTATTTGAACCATGTGGTATTTCACAAATGATCGCCATGCGTTATGGCACCTTACCGATTGTACGAGAAACAGGCGGCTTAAAAGATACAGTAAAAAGTTATGCAATTTACGGTGAAAAAGCAACCGGTTTTAGTTTTTTACACTACACGGGTGATTCTTTAGGTTGGGCGATGCAACAAGCGATGAGTTTATTTGAACAAAAACCCTTGCTCAAAAAACTACAATTAAATGCTTACGAAACAAATCATGATTGGGAAAAAGCTAGTCAACTTTATTTAAAACTATTTACGAGTATTCAATAATCTTAAGGCTTTAGGATAATGATTTTTAATTCTTCCTTGTGAGGCTTTTCCCCAACCAAGTGGAAGCCCATCGACAGATATTAAAATCCATCCTTTCTCAATGTCTGCAAGGATTTCTTCACCTTGTAAATAACGATTTAATCTTGAATCATCTAATGTAAGGTTAAGATTTTGCTTTACATCTTGGATACGAAGGTTATGCGCCAAGTGATGAGAAGGATAAAAAATATTTTTTTCAATATCACCAACATAAACGCCTGCCCGTAACGTGTGTAAAGCTGAGTGATATTGATAAGAAATGGGAATCTGAAATAATCTTTCATCGAGAGCAAAATTGGGTTGAAAGTCTTGATTACTAAGCGTTTCTTCAGCAAAACGAATCCAAGCTGGAGGCATTGGATTTTTCATTCGGTGTGTAAATTTGATTGGTTTGGAGGGGGCACCTTGATGTTGTAAAACCACAACATAATGACCTTCGCCTCTAATCAGGTGTGGCCATAATTTAACACCTACCCCTTGTGTGGTCTTTGCATCAAATTGATGATGGAGATGATGGTTGATGAGTCTGAATGCTGGATGCGTCTCTAAAAACTTTCTAATGAGTAACTCATTCTCCTCGGGAGCAAAGGTACACGTAGAATAGACAATCCTACCACCTGGTTTTAATAATTTAACTGCATCTTCTAATAAGTATGCTTGTCTAGTAGCGCAAGTTTGTACATGTTCAACTGACCAAGCACTCACGGCAGCGGGATCTTTACGAAACATCCCTTCGCCACTGCAAGGTGCATCAACAAGAATCTTGTCAAAAAAGTGAGGAAATAAAGTGGGTAAGTGGTGCGGATCATGTTGGGTAACAATTGCTTGGGAAAGTCCAAGTCTTTCGATATTAAACATTAAAGTTTGGGCTCTTCTTGCATCAATATCGTTGGCAATTAAAAAACCTTGAGGTCCTAATCGACTAGCAATATCGGTATATTTACTTCCTGGTGCAGCAGCAATATCTAACACCAGATCATTGGGTTGAATATCAAGCATAGGAACGACTGCCATTGCCGATGCTTCTTGAAAGTAAAAAGCACCCGCGTGGTGATAAGGATGCTGACCGTTAATCACAGCATCATCAATGTAAAAACCACTTTCATGCCACGGTACTTGTTTAAGAGACAGCGATTGAAATAAAGGTGAGAAGGCTTTGTGAATGCGAATAGCATGAATCGGCTTTTGATTCATGGCAGCAACAAATAACGGAAGGTTATGTTGGCCTAATTGATGCTCAATCCGTTCAATAAATAGTTTGGGAAGATTCATTAAGACTCAAACTTTACCACTAAATCGATTTTTGCAACTTTACTGATAGTTTCATGAATCGAGCAATATTTTGCGCCTAATTCTGCAGATTCTTTGAGTTGTTCTTGATTAGAACCTCCGCGAATCGTAAATTCTATTTTTAAGTATTCTAATGTTGCAGGAATGGTGTCACGTTTGATACCACTCACTTCTAGGGATGCATCTTTAAAGGTAAGCCGCTTCTTGGTTGTAATACTTAAGAAGGTTGAATAAAAGCAGGAACCAACCGCGCCATATAATAAGTGGTAAGGTGCCATGCCATCTGGTTGTTGTCCTAATACAACCCGCCCAGAAGGCGAAGACATGGACCCCACA
>Ga0194115_10004852_pt1 | contig 14224 bp, 12 predicted proteins | sample TA2MahsurfametaG_3_FD_148656 | JGI IMG/M metagenome (GOLD analysis project Ga0194115, IMG submission 148656) | Freshwater microbial communities from Lake Tanganyika, Tanzania - TA2015002 Mahale S4 surface | ecosystem: Environmental > Aquatic > Freshwater > Lake | place: Tanzania: Lake...
TTTAGAGGTTGTGATTAAAAATTGAAACGGACTTCCAGTCCCATAATTTAATAATAAAAAGTCTTGATTAGTGAGTGCATTAACTATCATCGCAACCAATGCAAAACCACCAGTGAATAAAAGCGCCTTGGGAATATCTTTTATCGTGGGTTTATAGTAACCGAGTTTGATTAATGCTAAAGGTGTGGCAATCATCAAGCCATGAAAAACAAAACTGGGGATTTCAACCAAGTTATGTTCAAGGGGAAACCAAAAAAGTTCTGCACCAAGAATATTGGTTGGAATCAATAAGGCAATGAAACCGGCAAGCATCACCGTTGAAAACGCAGCAGGCATGAGCCACTTTTTTAACACACCATTGTTTTGATCAAATGATAAGGCGGGATATAAATACAACGGAACAGAACAAAGATTAAGTGACAATTGATAAATAGCAAGCGAGCTATCTCGAATGATTAACAAGATTAAACGAATAAATTCAATCGTTAAAAAGAGAATGGTGAAAATAATTAAATATTTTTTTTGAGTTTTTACATCGCTATTTTTCTTGATGAACCACAAAAAAATAATAACAATGATAAATAATAATCCCGTTCCAAACAAATGTTTTTCTCCAAAAACTTGTGCCAACATGATGTTTACCTTTTCTTATTGCAATTAAAATTGAAGTAACGGTATTAGTGTATTAAAAAATGATTGAAACAGCAATGAACTTTTGATTGTGATTTGATTGACTTATAAAATAAAGAACGTAAAATTTTATTGAACACACTTATAGAAATGTAAGGTCGTTGGAACTATTAGGGTCTAAAGGAACCTTCCTATGACAGCCAGAGCAATGGTTTGTCATTATTTTTACTTGATAAACCACAACAAGTAATCTTAATAGGAGGTTTATTATGTCAACAGTATTAATAATCGGTAGTGGCGGTGTTGCTTCTGTTGGTGCACAAAAATGTGCTCAAAATAACGAAGTTTTTAAAACTATTATTGTTGCAAGTAGAACCAAATCTAAATGTGAGGCGATTGTTCAACGTCTCAAAAAATATCCAGTTATTTCCATTGCCGAACAAGTGGACGCTGAAGTAAAAGAAAATGTGGTGGCATTGATTAAAAAATATAAACCAGCGATTGTGATGAATTTAGCTTTGCCTTATCAAAATATTCCGATCATGGAAGCGTGTATTGAAACGAAAACGCATTATTTAGATACCGCCGCTGCGGAAGTTAGAGAAAAAGCAGGGTTTGAATACAGCACCCAATGGGTTTATCACGATCGCTTTAAAAAAGCTGGCGTGATGGCTTTACTTGGTAGTGGCTTTGATCCTGGTGTCACCAGTGTTTTTTGCATGTATGGTAAAAAACATTATTTTGATACGATTGACTACATCGATATTTTAGATGCCAATGGTGGGGATCATGGTTATCCTTTTGCCACCAACTTTAATCCTGAAATTAATATTCGCGAAATCACCATGCCAGGTCGTTATTATGAACAAGGTCAATGGAAAGAAATTCCAGCCTTAACTGTGAAAGAAACTTATCAACTGGATGAAATTGGACCAAAAGACATGTATCTGATGTATCACGAAGAATTGGAATCGATTGTCAAATTCATTCCTGAAGTTAAAAGAGCTCGTTTCTATATGAGTTTTTCAGAAAAGTATTTAACTCACCTTCGCGTCTTAGTTAACATTGGCATGACGTCTGTAAAACCGATCATGTATGAAGGTGAACCCATCGTTCCACTTCAATTTTTAAAAGCAGTCTTACCTGATCCCTCCTCATTAGGACCTCGCACAAAAGGAAAAACTAATATTGGTGTTATTTTACAAGGTCATAAAAATGGTAAACCAGTTCAATACCGTGTCTTCAATGTATCGGATCATGAAAAAGCTTACGCCGAAGTGGGTTCGCAAGCGATAAGCTATACCACTGGTGTTCCTGCGATGATTGGTGCAGCTTTAATCTTGACCAAACAATGGTCGGGTCAAGGCGTATTCAACATGGAACAATTTAACCCAGATCCTTACATGGAATTATTGAATAAATGGGGATTACCTTGGAAAGAAACTTTTAAGCCTGTTCTTATCAAGTAAAGGATCATGCATATGAAACTTACCCCAGGGTTACCTACGCCTTATTACTTGATTGATGAAAACTTAATCCTAAAAAACCTACAAATCATCAAAAAAGTTAAGGATTTAAGTGGATGCAAAGTCCTGCTTGCTCAAAAAGCATTTTCTAGTTTTTACTTTTATCCGTTATTGAGTCAATACTTAGATGGCACTGCTTCGAGTGGGCTTTTTGAAGCGCGCTTGGCTCACGAACACTTTGGCAAAGAAGTGCATGTATTTACGCCTGGGTTCAAAGAAGAAGAATTTAATGATGTATTAAAATACAGCGATCATCTTGTTTTCAATTCTAATTCTCAATTAATCCGATTTAAGGAACGGGCTTTAAAAGCGAAAAAAACAATTGGCATTCGCATCAATCCAGAAGTATCAACGCAAACAGGTAACACGATGTACGATCCTTGCTCTCCAACTTCGAGAATGGGTATCAAAATTCAAGATATCGATCCAAAAGTTTTAGATGGTGTTTCCGGTTTTCATTTTCATACGCTTTGCCAACAAAATGCCGATGCTTTAGAAACCACACTCAAAGAGGTTGAAAAAAAGTTTGGCAAATATTTTTCGAAATTAAAATGGATTAACTTTGGTGGCGGCCATCATTTAACCAGAGCAAATTATGATATTCCTAAACTGGTAAAGCTTATTCGTTATTTCAAAGACAAATATCAAATGGATGTATATTTGGAACCTGGTGAGGCGGTTGTTTTAAATGCAGGTTTCTTGGTCAGTAAAGTGCTTGATGTAACGAAGAATGATGTGGAAATTGCCATCCTAGATGCTTCTGCTACTTGCCACATGCCAGATGTTCTCGAAGCTAAATTTATTCCTCCGGTCACGACCGCTGATCCAAAAGGGTCCCACATCATTCGCTTATCGGGCGCCACTTGCCTCACAGGCGATGACATTGGTATTTATCGTTTTGCAAACCCATTAAAAGTTGGCGATTCGATTGTCTTTGAGGACATGGCGTTATACACGATTGTTAAAAATAACACTTTTAATGGCATTCCTTTGCCAAGTATTTATGCAAGAAAGTTGGACGGTAAGGACGTCTTAGTCAGAGCGTTTGACTATGGTCACTTCAAAGGAAAATTATCTTAGGTTATGAAAGCAATTGTCGCCAAATTTGGCGGGACATCGATGGCATCTGCCACCACGATTAAACAAGTCGCAAAGATTATCAAGCAAGATCCTTTACGAAAATTTATTGTCGTCTCGGCTCCTGGAAAACGCGACGATAAGGACATTAAAGTAACGGATTTACTGTATCAAGTAGCCAAAGATATTCAACAAGGTAAAGACCCGGTCGCCTTTAAAACCATTCGTGAACGATTTGTAGAGATTACGGAAGAATTAAAGTTAGATTTGCCAATCAAATCCATATTGCAAGATATCCTGCAAAAAATGAAGATATCAAAATCGCTACCTTATATTGTTTCTCGTGGCGAGTATTTATCCGCCTTAATTCTATCTAACTACCTTGATTTTGCTTTCCTTGATGCTGCCGATGTGGTGCGTTTTAAAGGTAATCAATTAAACCGTTCCAAAACAAGGAATGATGCTGGATTACTGTTAAAAAAACACCCCTACGTTGTGGTGGGTGGTTTTTATGGGAGTGATGAGCACGACCAAATCCAAATCTTACCGCGTGGTGGTTCGGACATTAGTGGCGCACTCATTGCCGATGCGGTCAATGCCAAGCTTTATGAAAACTGGACCGACGTAGATGGTTTTCTTACTTGTGATCCTCGTATTGTTGAAAAACCTCAACGGATTGAATCCCTAACCTATCGAGAATTAAGAGTTTTGTCATTTATGGGGGCAAGCGTGATTCAAGCGGAAACCATGTTTCCTTTAATCAAAAAAGGCATCCCTACCCAAATTAAAAACACCTTTAATCCGACAGGTGAGGGGACGATGATTTTTAGTAAACTTCCACCTGATCGTTACCAATCCACCATTACAGGTATTACCGGTGTTAAGGGGTTTAATCTCGTGGTCGTTGAAAAGGAAATGATGTCTGAGACACTGGGATTTGATCGTAAAATTCTCAGGATATGTGAGAAACTTGGAATCAATGTTGAACACTTCCCTTCTGGCACGGATACGTTCTCCATGATGATTGAATCTAAGTATTTGCAAGAGGGCAAAAAAGAAGCCTTGATTGCTAAACTCAAAAAAGACTTAAGACCTGATGTCGTGGAAGTAACAGAGGGTATCTCATTAATTTATGTAGTCGGACGGAACCTATTACAAAACAAAATGAATGTCTTGAAGGTGTTCTCCGCCTTAGTCAACGGTAACGTGAACCTGAAAATGATTGATTATGGTAGTAATGGTTTACACTTGGTAATCGGTGTTGAAGATATCGACTATAAGTTTGCAATTAATGCTTTATACAACGAATTCGTATTAGGAGGAACCACAAAATGAAAGCAATCTCATTGGCAATCGTCGGTGCAACTGGTGTTGTTGGGAGAAAATTTTTAGAGGTTTTAGAGGAACGAAAAATCAAGGTTCGTACTTTAGTCCTGTTTGCTTCCGAACGTAGTCAAGGGATAATGATTCCTTTCCAAGGAAAAAACTATCCTGTCCTAACCTTAAATGAAACTAATGTCAAAAATAATCCTGTTGAATATGCATTATTTAGTGCGGGTAGTGATGTATCGTTACAAAATGCACCACTATTTGCTAAGCAAAAAACCCTAGTGATTGATAATTCAGCAGCTTGGAGAATGGATCCAAATGTGCCGCTTGTGGTTCCAGAAGTCAATCCTCAAGATGCCTTTAAACATCAATATATCATTGCCAATCCTAATTGTTCGACCATTCAGGCTGTTGTCGTGATGAAACCACTTCACGATGCTTTTAAACTTAAACGCATGGTGATTGCAACCTATCAAGCAGTCAGTGGTGCTGGTAGTAAAGGCATGCATGATTTAGCAGAGAAACTTCCAACCGGAAAAACCACAAAATTCCCTTATCAAATTTATGAGAATGTGATTCCTCATATTGATATCTTTATGGAAAATGGCAACACAAAAGAAGAAGAAAAGATTATCAAGGAATCCCGTAAAATCATGGGATTACCTCAACTTAAAATTAGTAGCAGTGCGGTTCGAGTTCCGGTGAAAAATGCGCATAGTGAAGTCATCAATCTCGAGTTTGAAAAACCTTTTGAATTACCAAAGATTTATGCACTACTTTCTAAAGCTCCCGGAGTTGTTGTCTACGACAAACCAGATAAGAAAGAATATCCGATGCCTTTATTGGTGGATGGAAAAGATGACGTTTACGTCGGCCGAATTAGACGCGATGAATCGATTAAAAATGGTTTAAATATGTTTGTGGTTGGAGATAATTTAAGGAAGGGTGCCGCGACCAACGCGGTGCAAATTCTCCAACTTTTTACCAAATAAACTTATGAACATTCTCATTTATGTTGCCATTTTTTTAGCGAAGATGACCGAAGTCAGTATTGGCGTATTTCGTTTGCTATTAATGACTAAAGGTTTTCGAAAACAAGCCTCTCTAATTGTCTTCTTTGAACAAATGATCTGGGTGGTAAATGTCTCGTTGGTTGTGACTCGAATTACTGAAGACCCCATTCGTGTATTAGCCTATGCTAGCGGGTTTGCCTTTGGTTTATATTTTGGTTCATGGTTAGAAGGTCGTGTAGGTTTAGGCAATATTAAGGCAGAAATTATTGCTGAAAAAGATGAAGCCATCGCCTTCGCAGAAGAACTTCGGGCTAATGGTTTCGCTGCGACCATACTTGAATCAGTAGGTAAGGCAAATCATCGAAATGCGATGATTATTTCCTATATACCACGCAAGAAAAGAAAATTGGTTGCCAATTTGGCAACTAATTATCCCAAGGCCGTTGTGACCTTTTTAGATGTTAGACCCGTTCAGGGTGGTTTTGGTACTGCTAAAAAGCGCTAATTACCCTCTAGTTGATTTTAAAGCATTTCCCCACAATTCAACTTGATCAAATAATTTATTTAACAATCCTACTTGATAATTGGCAGGCTTAAAATCTTCTGTTTGACTCATTTCTGAGTTTAAATTAAACAGGACATGTTGTTGGACATCTGCCACACCTAACGCCCCTAAGATCGTTCTTAAGTGTTCTGCGGCTCTGGCTCCACCCGCAAAACCATAACTGACAATTCCCGCAGGTTTATTAATCCAGGTCGGTATTCCAGCAAGATCGAGTGCATTCTTAAGAGAACCCGTGACCGAGTGATTATATTCAGCGGCAATAAACACATAACCATCGAGGCTATTAATCTTATCATTCCACTTTTGAATGGCTTCTTTTGCATCTTTTTCACCCAGCAATGACAGTGAATAATCCGCGATGTTAATGAGTTCATAATTCGCTTTTCGCACCTTACTTTGATTGAAAACCAACTTACCAATGCTTTGACCCACATTACCTACACGCGTCGACCCAACAATAATTCCTAATTTCATACCTTCTTTTTACCCCTCCTATAGGGGGGTACTGTTATCATATCTTTATTTCTAATCTATAGGCAACTGATATGCATCAAGAATTAAATAGATTTACGGATTAACTTTTATTGATCTGTATCAAAAAATCTAAATGCATATGGTTTGACATTTTAATACCCACGTGGGTATATTATCGATAATGAAATGTAATACTGAATTATTGCATCGTATGAAACGACTTCATGGCCAAATGAACGGTATTTTAAACATGATGGAAAAACAGGATTCTTGCCAAGATTTAGTGACGCAACTTAAAGCCATTCGCGTTAATTTAGACAAAACCATTTCTCTTGTGACAACGGAAAATCTTCAACAGATTATGTTAGATAATCCGGAAAATAAAAAAGCCATTCGCGATGCAATGGATTTAATCGTTAAGAGTCGATAACCATGTTTGATATTCAAATTCAACAACGCCCGATTCCTTCGATATTTGAGACAACAGATTTGTGGGATTTATTGGTGATTGGTGGTGGTCCTGCTGGTTTGAACGCTGCCCTTTATGCCCAACGGAAGGGTTTAAAGGTTGGTGTCATTGCAAAAGAAATTGGCGGACAACTCCACAATACCTCTACCGTTGATAACTATTTAGGCATTCCGATGATTGAAGGCAAAGACTTATCTAGTGCTTTTCTCAAACATTTAGAAGGATTAAATGTGCCTTTATATTTAGATTATTGGGTTGCAAGTATCCAAAAAAGTAACGGGTTGTTTTTTGTCACCATGGATCATGGCGCTGTTTTAAAGAGTAAAACCATTCTTTTCGCCACCGGCGGTCAACCCAAAAAACTTAATATTCCTGGAGAAGCAACCTTTGCAAATAAAGGCGTTTCTTATTGCACGACCTGTGACGCACCATTCTTTAAAGGAAAGAATGTGATTGTTGCTGGGGGAGGCAATAGTGCCGCAGAAGCGGTCATTGATCTAGCTGCCTGGGCCAAGCATATTACCGTCATTCATCGCAGTCAATGGCGAGCAGATCAAATCATATTGGAAAAATTTAAATCGATTTCTAACTTGACCATCTACCTAGAAACGCAATTGCTTTCCATCGAGGGTAAAGAAACGATGCAAGGGGTTTGGGTCTTAGATAAAACCACACAATCTAAACGATATCTAAAAGCAGATGGTTTGTTCATTCAAATAGGTTTAATCGCTAATTCATCACTAATCCAGTCTTTATCCAAAACCAATGAAAAAGGTGAGGTATGGGTTGATGAATCATTTATGACTTCCATGCCGGGTTTATTTGCCGCGGGTGATGTGACTCAGCACCCATTCAAACAAATTGTCATTGCGGTAGGCGACGGCGCGAAAGCCGCACTAGCAATTCAACAATATTTAATCCATCATTCCTAAGGAGGTATTTATGGAAAAATTTTTCAATGACGATATTCGCAAACAAATAACGCAAATACTAGAACAAATGGTGAGGCCGATTACCATTAAACTTTTTGTTGATGAAAAAGGGTGCCAAACGTGCAATGAAACCAAGCAATTATTAACCGAATTCAAGGAAACAAGCAAAAAAATAAGTCTTGAGATTTTAGATAAAAATCAAAACCCAAAAGAAGCAGAAAAGTATGGTATTACTTTGCTTCCTAGTTTTGTGGTGCTCAATGATTTAGGTGAATACAAGGGTGTGAAGTTTAATGGGATTCCAGCAGGCCATGAAATCAATTCATTTATTAGCGCTTTAATTGAAATGTCAGGCCATCCGTTAAAAATCCCACAAGTGGCCCTTGATCGCATTGCGAAAATTAACAAACCAGTCAATATTAAAGTATTTGTGACCTTGAGTTGCCCCCATTGCCCTGGGGCGGTTCAAAACGCCCATCGTTTAGCGATGCTGAATCCAAATATTAAAGCAGAAATGATTGAAGCGAATACTTTCCCAGGCATTTCCCAACAATATAACGTATCCGGCGTTCCAAAAATTATTATCAACGAAAAATATGAATTACTTGGTAACCAACCTTTAGAAGCTTTCTTAAATGAAATCGAAAAATCATTAAGAGCCTAGTTTAATTGAATAAAAAAGCGTCCAAATGGACGCTTTTTAAATTGAGTTTTACTTTAACCCTTTGACTTTTGGCCCACGAAATGTGCTCATGCCACCCATGACATTGGTCACTTGATACCCTTGTTTTCCTAGGTAATCACAGACGGCTTGCGACCGAGAACCTGAGTGACAGACCACATAATAAGGAGTGGATTTGGAGAGTTTAGGAAGGTGTTGCATAAATTCAGACACCGGGCATAATAATGCACCTGAAATATGTCCCAAGGTATATTCATCCACTTCTCTAACATCCAAAATATTTAAAACTTTTTGCTTCATTAAACTTTCTAGTTCAGGCATCAAAATCGTTTTATACATACAGGCTTTTACTTAGTGAATGTAAGATTAATTGTTCTTGACTAAAACAACAGAAGTATTCGAACCGATTGATGTGGATGCAGATGCAGTCAAGGATCCATTAGAAACAAAGATGACAGTGTAACCAGTGGCATTAATGGTTACACCAGCGTTATTACCATTATGAATCATCACATATTCATCATACATATCAGTTGAATTGACGTGTGAAGTTAAACGATATGCCGCTGTCGAGTTACCAAAGGTTAATCCACCGAATTCGGATAAATCACTTTGTTGTAAACCAATTTCTTGACTGGTAGTCAATCGCATGGATTCAGTGGCCTTTCGCAAAGCAATCATCTCTTGGTATTTGGTAAAGTAATCAAAATGCGTCGCTTTATTAGCCCACTTAATGGAGTTCACGGAGTCTGGAGCGTTATAGGAGTTGTGATTATAACTACCATCCGCGTTAATTTTTTGTCGCATCAGTTCATCACCCGCGTGGAAGAAAGGAATACCTTGCGAGAAAATCATCATCGATGAGGCTTGGGTATTGACTTTAGGAGCGTTAGCTTGACTGACCCCTGAGAGAAGTAGTTTATCGAAAAGTGTGTGATTATCGTGTGCAGAAATATAATTTATCACGCGTTTAGGATCAGTGTTGGTGTTAAGTTGTCCTTTAAACGCTCGTCTTAATGAAGATAAGTTGCTGGAGTTAGGAGAGGCGGTTTGCACCCATCCTTTAGAGGCACCATCAAAAACACCACCTCTAATCGCGTCACGCATTAAGTCTGAGAAGGCCCCGATATTCGCCATATTACTAGATGCTAAATTCGATTGGTTCGCCATCGGCACATTCGAATAGGTTCGTGTGCCAGACATCGTCCAAGCTTCACCATAAATTAAAGTGTCTGGATCAATTTGAACCACACGATCACGAACGGCTTTCATCGTTGCCGTGTCATGTAATCCCATTAAATCAAAGCGGAACCCACCTAACTTATATTCTTCGGCCCAGAAGGCAGTTGAATCAACAATAAATTTAGAGAACATAAAGCGTTCTGAGGCGGTATCGTTGCCAACACCAGAACCGTTGGATAATGATCCATCTAAGTTATAACGGAAGAAATAACCCGGCACTAATCGTTGGAAATTACTGCCATTCGCATCACCTAAGTGGTTATAAACTACGTCTAAAATAATTTTAATACCTTGCGCATCATAGGCTTTAATCATGTCTTTAACTTCACGAATTCTTACTAATCCATCGAGAGGATTCGAGGAATATTGACCTTCTGGAACGTTGTAATTTAAAGGATTATAACCCCAGTTAAATTCATCGGAAAGTTCATTATTGTGGTGATCATACATCGGTAAGATGTGAACTGCATTCACACCTAATTCTTTAATGTGGTCAAAACCTGTGCTCACAGTCCGACCAGAACCAGTATACGTGGTTCCTGTTTCGTGCATTGCAGCATATTTGCCACGATTAGCAGCAGTTCCATTCCAAGAACTATCCATCGATAAATCTCGAACATGAAGTTCATAAATAATCGCATCGGTGTTTGAGTTATAAGTATCTTCATCGTTTACAGCATCCCAACCAGTTGGATTGGTGCGCGCAAAATCAACAATCATCCCGCGACGACCATTCACACCAGCGCCCTTTGCATACGGGTCAACCACTTCATGAATGCCGCTCGCATTGTTGACAACATACGTATAGTATTTACCGTGTAAATCGCCTGAAATGGTGGTTTCCCAAACACCACGATCACCGCGAGTCATGTTAGTTTGAGTATATTCATCACTACCTAATTGAGCTGAAATAGAAACCGGTGTGCCATTATTATAAATTCTTAACTTCATATCAGATGAGGTTGGTGCCCACACCTTAAAAGTTGTTGATTGTTGCGTATAAATCGCACCCAATTCACCAGTGTAATTAAATTGTTCACCAAACGTAGAGGATGAAAATAGATTATTCACCAGCACAGGAACCGTTCTTGGTTTAGGATCATTTTCAGAGAAATAAACTTTCGCAGTATATTGAGCGGTAAAATCAACTGGACTAATTTCTGTGGCGATATTGACGTATACATCAACTGCATTATTAATCGTCAATGCATTGACTGTTTTCTTTAAAACTTCATTTTGGTAAATTTCGATTTTGTTTGCCGCAGCGGTTGTGCTGACTAATATGATGGAGGAGTTTTGGAACATTGCAGAACGAACTCCGTTATACACGGTACCGGTTGTGTCAACAAATACTGAAGGATTCATCGATCTTAAAAACACGTGATAATCGCCATTTTCATTTGGTGTCCATTCACTTAAATTGACAAACCGATCAGCGCTTGTATCTTTTGAATTCCAATCTTCGTTAGGTAAACTTTTACGAACAATAAAGCCGATGACATCAGATCCCGCCCATCTTGATAGTGGTTCTCTTAAATATTTACCATATGTGGTTTCACCATCAAATTGATAACCTCCACCTTCGTAACCTAAAGCCCATATCCACATATTCCAATTTTCATATGCAGCATCGGGACGATTATAGTGAAAAATAATCGTAGGTTCGCTTTCTGCTGGTAAATCTAGTGGATCTAATATGGTGTTTACTGAGGATGAACTGGTAGTGGTTCCTCCACATGCGGCAATCACAAACATTAACGAAACCATCAACGTGGTCATTTTTTTCATAAAACTCTCCTTAACAAATTTATCTTATCACGAACACCCTTCAATCTTAAATTGCTTTTTTGGGTGAATTGTTAAGAATAAAAAATTGTCAATTTATGCTTTACAAATAAATGTAAGCGCTTTAATATGATAAATAGGAATAGAAAAGGAGGATTTTTTGATGAACAAAAATCATCTATTACCTACATTGTTATTTGTTTTAGCCGCTTGCGGCGGAACGACTTCGTCATCCGCTCCAGCATCCTCAATCGCTTTAGATACAAATGAGTATCGCTTTATTGGTAGTCAAGCCAATATTGGTAGTTGGCAACCAGGAGACGCTCCAGTCATGTCGAGAGCTGCTGGCACTAACTCATTCTCTTGGACAGGCGATCTTTATGAAGATTCAACTTGGAAATTAGTCATTGGTACCGATTGGGCTAATGGTGAAGTTGGACCTCTATCTGCTGGTTTAACCATCATTGATAAAGGTGTCACTTGGACTAAAGACGCTGAAGGCGCATTAGTCATTCCAGAAGATTCAAACTCTGGTTTTGATCCAGGCTTAGGTGGCGTTGGTAACTTCTCAACAAAAGTTGATGGTAACTATACGGTCACTTTCGTTTCATTACCAGCATTAACAAGAACCTTTACGATCGTTCGTAATGGTGATCCAGAAGTCTTACCTCCATCAATTACTGATTGGGCCTTAGTTGGTACCATCAACGGATGGAATGCTGCGGATCAATCTTTCAAACTCGCTAACTTAGATGATGCTAACGAATCTTACTCCTTAACCGTTAACTTATATGCAAATGAAGAATTTAAATTTGTGAAGAACGGTGCATGGGGTGGCGATTTAGGTTTCTCTGCTTTAGTGAATCCAAATCCATTAAACTTACTTGATCAAGGTGGCAACATTAAAGTTGTACGTGATGGTTCTTATACTGTCGCATTCGATGGTGAAACCGCTACAGTTGAACGCGCTGGTTCCTTAGCTCGTCCAGAAGGTGGTTTACACCTTGTTGGTACAGTCACTAATCCAGGTTGGACTCCAAGCGACACATCATTAGCTTTAGCTGATACTGCTGGTGATGCTAAATACTATGGCGTATTTGTGTTAGGACCAAACAAAGAATTTAAATTAAAGAGTGGTACTGCATGGGATGTTGGTTTTGATGCTGGTTTTGATAAAGTTGCCTCTTTACCAACTGGTGCAATGGAAAATGCTGGTGGTAATATCAAAGTTTTAGTTGGTACTGAACCAGTTCCACACGCCTTCTTAATCGAAGCTCGTATTGTTGGTGGTTCAGTTAGAATCGTGATCTCTCCAGCATGGAGTAATTATGGTTTCCCATCACTCGCTTATACTTCCGGTTTAGGAACAAGTATTGGTTATTTAAATACCACTAACCAATTCTGGAACGCAAACGCACAAATGAGAATTTATGGCGGTTTTAATTCTAGCAAGACTGGAATTATCTTTGACTTTACGGGTGTTGATGGTCATGAATATATGTTTAAAGTTGAACAACAAGGTGCTGCAAACGCTGTTGAAGCAAGAGTAACTGCTACAGGTGAAAGACAATCCTACACCTTAGACATCTCTGGTAAATCAGAAGCTGACAGAGCGTTATTCAACCTTCTTGTCTTCTTCCACACCGCACCAACCAATCCAGTTGAAGGAACAATCGTTGTCCATGGTTGGTCTTATCCTTCCTAGTTCAATTCGAAATTATTAATAAACTTAGAGGTATATTAAATGAGTAAAAAACTGAAAATTTCAGTGATAGGTTTACCTCTTCTCTTAGTTGCCTGTGGCGGCACGCCTAGTGAAGGCCCAGTCAATCTCAAGATCTGGGGTCCTAACCAAGAACAAAACTTCCTACAAGCAAAAGCCCAAGAATTTTTAGAAGCAAATCCAGATTTGAATGTTGAATTCGAATTTGCTGCGGTTGGTGAACCCGAACTCAAGAGTGTTCTCACCCTTGATATCGCAGGTGGAGCAGACGTCTTTGCTTTCCCAGATGATCAATTACAAGACCTAGTAACGGCGGGGGCTCTCTCCCCCGTCCAACAATATCGAGCGGATGTTTTAGCTCGTAATATTGAATGGTCGGTTGATCTCGCTAAAATTGGTGATACTTTATATGCTTATCCAAACACTGCTGATAACGGTGTCTTTATGTACTATGACAAACGTTATATCTCGGCAGAAGAAATGACGTCCTTAGATTCAATCTTGGCAAAGGCTGAAGAATTGAATTCAAGTATCGTTATCGATCCAATGGGTGGTTGGGCCATGTCCATGTGGTTTGCAACAACAGGCAATATTTCCTGGGATGCGGCTACTCGAACTCAAACCATCGACTGGAATAACGAAGAAGGTTTAAACGCTGCTAAAGGTATGTTTAACGCCTATGCTACAAACCGAGTCATTCGTGACCAAGGTTTAATGCCAACGTTATTCTTAGAAAATGAAGAAGACATTACCAAAGGCATCATCGCGGGTGTTTCT
>Ga0194115_10004857_pt1 | contig 14217 bp, 14 predicted proteins | sample TA2MahsurfametaG_3_FD_148656 | JGI IMG/M metagenome (GOLD analysis project Ga0194115, IMG submission 148656) | Freshwater microbial communities from Lake Tanganyika, Tanzania - TA2015002 Mahale S4 surface | ecosystem: Environmental > Aquatic > Freshwater > Lake | place: Tanzania: Lake...
ATACTTATAGGGTAGGTCGGGGGTCAGGGGTAAGGTTTTTTTCCGAACTTTTAAAATATTATAAGAGGCTGGTCTTTTTGTTGAAACTTTTGAACTTTGGAAAAAAGTCAACCCCTTTACCCCTACTCTAATTATATATATCCCCAAAAACCCAACGAACGAGTAGATTTAGATTTTACAATTAAAATAATCTATTACTTTATTATAATGTATTTGCCTCGTTACCGCAAAAGGTGTGATGACGATAGAAACAAAAGTGTTGATTACGCCCTTTGTTCGCTGCTTGTTACCGCTGTTATTGGATTGATTTTAGTTATAATATTTTGCTAGTATATAGAGATGAATGATTGGTCGCCAGATGTAGAAGGGACGCTTGAAAATATTCGCATTAATAGCCTTACCTTTTATCAACACCACCGAGAAAGATATTATTACTACAAGTCTTATTTGAAATACTTTAAGTTGCCACTAATAGTGCTAAGCAGTATTACCAGCATTGCCTCCGTTGGTCTTACCCATTATTTGCCTCAGAGAGACATTTCTTTGATGACTTGTCTCCTGTCTTTAAGTTCCGCAATTATTGCTTCTGTTGAAATGTATTTAGGTATAGAGAAGTCAATGGGTCAAGAGCAAGATGCTTCAAGAGCCTTTCAACTTCTTGCTTACGATATTTTCCGCACTTTGAGTTTGACACCAGAGCACCGAGGTGTTAATGGCAAACGATTTTTAGATGACAAGTATAATGAATACGCCAAGTTAGTGGAAGTCGCCGAAATGGCTCGTATCCGTCACTTGAATGATGCTCTTGCCCCTATTCCAGAACAATTCAAACTGTCTACCCCTGAGCATTCGTCCTCCAATTTCGGGCTTGAAATGCCTTAACTTTAGTGAGATGTTATTTGATTGCTAAATCCCTTACCAAAATAAAATCTTGGTCTTATGTATAATGCCCGTCCCAGACGTAGATAGCGGAATGGCTTGGCAAGGCTTTAGCCCTAGAGTTATTACTGACAGATTACCCAAAGATACTTATCAATCGGTTCCCTTTCGCTTTGGTGGAAGTAATGTAAGATTTTACACTTCGCAACTTACTGAAAAACGAACGTACATTAAGCGATAATATTTAGAATGCTTTAAAAAATAATCTATAAGTATAGTATAGTATAATGAGAACTCTAGTGCTGAATCAAAACAACATCGTTGCTGGTAGCAACAATAACACATTAGTGTATCAATTTCCTAGTTCAGTTGATTTAACAGGTTGTCAAATTGCCGTATCCAATATTACAATGTATTATAGTTGGGATAACATCAATTCTATTTATTACAACAATACATTCACTTATGATTGGACTAACAACGCAGGTGTTACCCAAACATTTACAGTGACAATTCCTGATGGTTTATATGAAATCGCTGATTTGAATAACTTCTTACAATACACCTTCATTGCGAATGGACACTATTTAGTAAATGCTGCTGGTCAGAACGTTTATTACGGAGAGTTTATTATAAATCCTACTCGTTATGCTGTTCAAATAAATACATATGCTGTTCCTGTGTCATTACCGTCAGGTTTTACTAATCCTGCTGCGTTGGCGTTTCCTCCTGTGACATTCAATCCTCGTTTCACATTAACTGCTCGTTTTAACGAAATATTGGGTTACACTGCTGGTTTCCAAACTTCTCTAAACACAGGTGTTGGAACCACTCTTAGTTTTTTAAGTAGCACTGCTCCCCAAGTGACTGCCAATAGCAATTTGTTGATTGGTATCAGTGGAATTGATAACAAATATAGTAACCCGTCAACAATCATTTACTCGTTGGCTCCTCAAGTAGGTATTGGTGAATTGATAGTTGAGAAACCTGCTCAATTCAATTTCAACCGAGTACTGGCTGGAACCTATAATCAATTAAGACTTCAACTTTTAGGAACCAATTTCCAACCGGTTAACATCAGAGACCCCCAGATGACCATTATCATAGTCATTCAAGATCAAGATGACCATTTTGCTGATATTGGAGCCAATCAGAATTATGGTGTGGGTCAAAGTAGTCAAATGCTTAGCCGTTCAGGTGTAAGCGGTCTCAATATTAGTCGCCGATTTTAAATATTTACTTATAATATATGATAAACAACCCCGAGTTGTATGAAAAAGCCAAACAAATTGCTGATGAAACTTATTCAAAACCCTCAGCATACAAGAGTGGTTTCATAGTGAAAAAATACAAAGAACTGGGAGGAACCTATAGTGGAGATAAACCTAATAAAACTGGTATAGCAAGATGGTTTAAAGAAGACTGGCAAGACGTTAATCCTTTTCCGAGCAAAACTTCTTATCCGGTATACAGACCAACCAAACGAATTAGTAAGGACACTCCTTTAACTGTGGACGAAATCAACCCAATCAATTTAGCAGAACAATCTAGGTTGAAACAACGAATACGAGGCAAAACTAATTTACCCCCGTTTCTCCCCATATACTTACCCCGCAAATAAAAATCCGATTATTTAGGCGTTTTTTTATCTTGTGCTTAATTATACAATGGATATTACCGAACAATATCTCAACGGAGCAATTGATATTTACAGCAGGGAACAGATGAAGTTACTAGGCGATATTAAGAATAACAACAAAGAAGAGAAGGAAGAGAAACTCATTCAACAACAATTAACACAATTGAATACTATAGTGACGGCGTTGATGAGATTAAGAAACATCAAAAAGAAGCAGTCTGCTAGTTTTTAATCTTAGTGTAGTATATAATGCCTCGCAGTATGATTTATAGACCTCATACCATTCAAGGTAAAGTAATATTGAATAAGATGAGTGGAACCGGTATGGGTTCGGTTCTTTTAGACAAAGGCGGAAGCGGTAGCGGTTCTTCTTACACTTCTATGTCGGATTATTTAGCCACTACAAATGGAGGTGGAATGAAGGGTGGCGACAAAGGAATGAGAAGTAAAGGTTTAGGAGTTGGTGGAGCCATTGAAGATAAATTGAGCAAATTGGTTATCAATCCTTTGAAGGATGAAACCAAACGAAAGAAGAACAACATCAAATTTAGCCTTTAAGGGGGCTTTAGCGATTTTGTGTTTACAATAATTCCAGATTTTTTTTTCTCTGGTATTATTATAATGTCAGGCGATACTTTGGTCTACGATATGTCCTCAATGAGCGAAGGCACACCTTCAATTTTCGTCAAGAAGGATTATTTAAATATATTAGATAACCAGAACGGAAGTTATGGCGGTAACCAATCTGTTATTGATACTTCTCAGTTGGCTAACTCCAACAAGTATATGAATTACAGAGAGGCTTACTTAGCAGTTCCTATGGTTCTTACTGCTAGTAATAGATTAGCAGGAGCAGGTGAAGTTGTTCCTTTAGTCAACCCTGCCGCTCCTTCCGGAGCTAGTAGTGTTGACCTCGCTTTTGGTCTTAAGAATTGGTTTGGTTCTATTATTCACTCATTCACTTTAGATTACAACGGAACTACGATAGTTCAGCAAACTCCCTTTGTAAATATGTGGAACTCTTTCAGACTGATGACTACTCTCAGTTGGGGAGATGTTACTACTCAAGGCGCTCATATGGGTTTCTACCCCGATAATCCTCTCAGTTGGGGATTTCTTAACGCTGCTGCTGCCAACGCAAACGCTTCTGGTTTGGGCGTTTGTAATAACAGAAACTTTAACGCATTGGCTGCTGTCAACGGTGTTTTCAATCCTTATGAAGTAAGAAACGCCGGATTTATTAAGCGTCAGCAATTTATTGCTTTTGATGACGCGGCAATTGCTGGAGGAGCAACTGCTGGTCAAGCCTATTCAGCAGTTTTCACTGGTCCTGCTGGTGCTACCGAACAATATAAATCCTTTATATCATCAAAGGTATCTGCTGGTTCTACTACTCAAGCATCTATTCAATATTCCATTATGGCAACTATTCACTTGAAACATCTCCACTCATTCTTCCAAAACATTCCTCTTCTTAAGGGTGTGTTTATGAAGATGACATTGACACTTAACCAACCTCAAATCAGTGTGACTACAGTTGGAACTGCTGGAGGTTGGGCAGATGCTACTTATAGTATCAACGTTCCCTCTGGAGGTATTTCTCCTATTATGTTTGCCTCTAGAGAGGCTAACAACGGTAGTGTTGGTGGTATTGTTTTTACTACTGCTGCCAAGACTATGGATGTCTCTTTATCAGTTGGAAAGACTTCTCTTATGACTGGTCAACCTGCTACTCAGGGAGCATTTACTAACTCAATCCAACTCTATATTCCTGCTTACACTTTCAATGGACCATTTGAGTCGGCGTATCTTGCCAATCCTGTGAAGAAAATTGCTTACACTGACATTTACCAATACCAAGTTACTAGCGTTCCTGCTGGACAATCATTCAATCAACTTATTACCAACGGTATTGCCAATATTAAATCAGTGTTAATCCTTCCTTTTTATACTCAAGCCGCAAATGCTGGTCTTCAGCCTTATCAATCTCCTTTTGACCCCGCTGGAGCAGGACCCACTTCTCCTCTCTGTCTCCTTAGCAACTTCAACGTTGTGGTTGCCGGTCAAAATATGATTTACAATACTCAGCGTTATTCGTACGAGCAATTCCTCAACCAACTTTATGGTGCTAATGCCGTCAATGCCGGTCAAACCGATGGTCTCACTTCGGCTCTCTTTGACAAACTTGGATTTGAGATGGAATACAACTACTACTATGTGAACTGCTCTCGTATGCTTCCTGTTGAAGAGGCTGTTCCAAAATCTGTCAGTATTATTGGTAAGAACTCTTGCGCCAAGGATATTCAATTAATAGTGTTCGTTGAATACGGAGTAGAGGTTTCGGTTGATGTGCTTTCAGGAGCCAGAGTTTAAAAAAAAAATTGAATCACTTTTTTGTTTTGTAAATGTTTGATATATTGCGATAAAATAATACATCAAACTGAATTATGAACGACCTTTTTGAACCTTTTGAATTCAAGGTATACATCTGTGTTTTGGTTTTGGGGTTTTTCAGTCCTATCTATAGAATGATTGAACAAAAACACAGACCGTTCTTCATTCTATACGTTTCAGGTTTTGCTATTGCCCTATACCACATTTATAAGAATTACAAAAAAAACCAAACTCAAAGATAAATGAAAACAACTTAAAGAGCGTAGTCCCCCCTAGGGATGGGACCAAAAAAAATTGAATCACTTTTTGGTTATTGATTTAGGAACATATATAGCGATAAATAAGTAATAATGTCAACCGAACAGAAGAAAGTCGTAGCCGTTTCCTATACTATTGAAGACATCTTTAAAATCCCTATTGGTTTGGATTTGGAAAACGAAAATCAAGTAAAAGGTTGGGGAGTAAAATGGAACCGACTTTATATTGAACTAACTAATGGAACAGACTTAGTGATTGAGGCTGAAGATTGGATTAACCAATTTGATTACAAAAGTCCTACTGATGACCCATTTATCTGCGATGCCGAATATTTTAATTGTGAAGATGATGACGATTGGGAATACTTTGATTGTCAAACTGGAGAACAACAATAAGGGTTCTATTCTTTGTATTTAATTTCAACAGGTAAGCCAACTGCTCCTTCAGTAGGATTAAAACCAGAAAAATCTTCTTCACCTCCTCCTACATCAACTGCCTTTCTCTTAGAGGGGTCTTTGGATAAAAAAAAGTGCTTCAACACATACTCGTTCTTTTTAAAATCAACCTTTTCATTCAAGTCATCAAATAATTCCAAAAATGTTCCTACATCAGTGTAGAGGTCTCTAGAGCGATAAGGGCTCTCATTAATAAAATGTAAAAAAGCCATACAATAATAGCCACAAACATCTGCCATTAAACTTTGTATATCTTTTGTAGTGTAAGGAATGTAACCTATACCGAAGTTGCTTTTTACTTTTCTCTTTACAATTTCAGGAGGAGGCATACCATAAGGGTCAAACCAAATTGCCTCTTTTTTATTGTTAGGATATTGAACTACTTGGAAACAAGTCCAATGAGTTCCTGAATTACTATCTCCGTCCAAGTCTTCACTACTATCTAGATTTACAATGTACGATTTGTTAGTATGAAGTTTATTAGGAAGGTCACTTTTGAAACCAACCCAAGCCAAAGGAACTCCCATCTTAGGAGCCATTTCTTTCAATTGTCCGTCCGTAAGCATTATTATATATACTGAAGATAATAATGCTAAACCTTAACTCTAAATTAATTTTTTAATTTTCTCGTTATAGATAAAGACCTTTACCTCTCATTTGTTTAACGGCGGGAGCGGAGTATTCTTCACTAATAAGTTGAAGTTTTTGTGGCATTTGTGTAGAGAAATGGAAATTGGCAGATGTGTTTTGAGATTGGAGAGCAGGAGGAAGATGAGAGTTGGAAACGTTCAATAGAGAACCTTTTCCACAAACACCGGAACCTCTGAGATAAAGACCAGAGCCAGAAGTAGGAACTGGAGTAGCCGCAGCGGCAGCAGGAGAACGAGTAGCAGCAGCAACAGCCGCCTTAATAAGAATGGGAGCAGCGATTTTGGCAGTTTCACCATAGATTTTCATTGCCTCTTTGGAAGACAAAGCCTTACCGACTTTCTTCAATCCTTTCTTCATTTTGCTAAAGATACCTTCACCTTCAACACTTTTATTGGCACTAAGTTCCTCAGGAGTAAGTGAAATCGTAGTTCCTTTACCTTTGGCAAAGGTTTTGGTAATTTGGTCATATCTAGAAGGATCAACAATCAGATTTACACCTTCACCAGCAATGGCAGGCATAATTCTAACTCTATGTCCATTCCTAAGTTTGCTTAATTGCTTGTCAGAAACACTAATCATTAAAGACTTCATTATAAACTAAGCAGAGATAAAAAAACTGGCAAACTCTTAAAGATTGTCTAACGCCTAAATTGGGCGTTCTCGTTATAGATTAGGGTCTCTACTTATGTTCAACAATCCATTTGATAAGGTCTTCTTTGGAAAGGGCAGATAGGTCAGGTTCAGACGCAGTAGGTTGGTCAGTACTGACTTCTTCAGAAGCAACTCCAACTGGTTCTACAACTGGTTCTACAACTGGTTCTACAACTGGTTCTACAACTGGTTCTACAACTGGTTCTTCTTTTTGGACTGGTTCTGGTTCTGGAATCTCTACAGGAACTTCTACTTCAATAATCTTCTGAATAGTAGGCTTGGATAAACCAAGTTTGGAAAGAACCAAATCAATAATGTACTGGTCGTCTTTACCCCATTCTTCAAATTCTTGACCTTCAATTCTAACTACCTCATTAGCAATCACTCTGCCTTTAACGTCTCTAAGGCAACACATAACTGATACTTTGCTAAATAAAACATAATCAAAGAACCTGAAATCAATAGAAGTAATTGTATGGGTTTCAACCATTTCGGTTGGCGCAATAGGAATCGTAGTATCCGCTGACATTATAATATACATCAACATTTTTATTTACTTAATTTAATAAATTATGATTTCTCGCTATAGACTAAGCAATTCTGGTCGCAATAAGATAACCGTTCAAGTCCCAAGTTCCTGAAGAAAATGTGAGCCTTCCGTTAAGATAACGAGTTGCTCCAGAGGAACCGGCACTAAGATGAGAAATAGAGTAGTTCCAATATTCTTCTGAAAGAGTTGGGACTGTAATATTCGCGTGACTGTTGAGATAAAGTTGGCTATCAACTGGAGTAAGATTTGCTGCGGTAGTTGAAACCGCTGAAGTAAATCTGGTAATCGTTCCATTTCCTCCTGACGTATTTTCAGCATATACTTGAACAGTAATATTCCATATACCGGTAGGAAGATTGGCAGTTGCTAGTGTATATATTGTTCCCGAAACAACAGTTTGAACGCCAGATACAGCGTAACGTTCTCCTAATTCTCCAGAAGTAGGATTTGCGAAAGAAGTAGAAGTAGGCAACCGGATAGGTCTATTTACGTTAATACGACCATTTCCAGCAGCAGACCCGTTATGTAATTCTAAGTTACCTGTGGTTCCATCTTTCATAATTTGAGTAGTTCCAGTTGTAACTCCGTTTGATAATTGGACTGTTCCTCCTGCTGCTGCTGTATGAGTTGTGTTAGTTGAATTAATGGAGACTGGTGTAAAGGCACTACCAATGGATATTGAACCTCCTGTTGAGTTATCTGCTATACTAACGGAACCAGAAGTCATAGCATCTGCTATAGTTACCGAACCAAGTGTTATGTTATCACCAATACTTATTTGACCAGTTGTAATAGCATTTCCAATACTTATAGAACCAGTGTTTATATTATCAAATAGTTGAACATTTCCTGCTGGGTCTCTTGACCTTATGGCAGGGTTTCCTGCTAGATACAAAACCTCGTTTCCAGTGGCTGAACCCAATACAATTCTATTAGAATCGGCATCAGTTCCTCCTGACCCTGAGCCAATACAAGTAAGATATGTATAAGCGTTAAAATTGGTTGATGCTTGACCAGTGTTGTAACCTAAAAAGACATTATTGTTTCCGTATCCGTAACGACCTGATTCTCTTCCGATTGCTGTTGTTTGATATTCGTTATTGTTTTGGAGAGAACCAAATCCAACCGCAACAGAGTTGAAAGCACTGGTAGCAGTACTTTGTGCGTTTATTCCAATTGCCACATTCGCATTTCCTCCACAAAACGTAGCAGCACCCGCACCGATTGCGATTGTATTGGCAATATTATTTACAGCACTACCCATAGCCGAAGGACCAATTGCGATACATTGAACACCAGAAACCTTAGTAGCGAGAGCGCCAGAACCGATTGCTACGTTACTTGTGGCAGTGGTAGCCAAACGTAAAGTATTTAATCCTAGAGCCACATTATCGGTTCCAGTTGTAATAGCGCTCAAAGAGAGTTTATCACCAAACTGACAGTTTCCAGAACCGGTAATGGTTTGACCGACGAAACCCGTAAAGTCAGTTCCTTTCAGGGCGTTTGTTCCTGTCCCAGATTGAGATATGATGCCAGTACCACTTTGATTAAGATTGAAATTAGCATCTTGTGTAATGGCTCTACAAGTAGTTGCTCCATTCACATCTAATGATGTGTTAACAGTAAGATTTGGAATAGTGCTATCTTTAAAAGCATTAGTTCCAGTTCCAGTTTGAGAAATGATACCAGTTCCACTTTGATTAAGATTGAAATTAGCATCTTGTGTAATGGCTCTACAAGTAGTTGCTCCATTCACATCTAATGATGTGTTAACAGTAAGATTTGGAATAGTGCTATCTTTAAAAGCATTAGTTCCAGTTCCAGTTTGAGAAATGATGCCAGTTCCACTTTGAGTAATGTTAGTATCAATATCCATAACAATGGCTCCAGTTGTAATTGAATTAAAATCTCCAGTTGTAGCACTCAACGCACCTGAAATGGTAGTGGCTTTGAACAGATTGGTTCCTGTCCCTAATTGAGAAATGATACCAGTTCCACTTTGATTAAGATTGAAATTGGCATCTTGAGTAATTGCTCTACAAGTAGTTGCTCCATTCACATCTAATGTTGTATTTACAGTAAGATTTGGAATGGTGCTATCTTTAAAAGCGTTGGTTCCAGTTCCAGTTTGAGAAATGATACCAGTTCCACTTTGATTAAGATTGAAATTGGCATCTTGAGTAATGGCTCTACAAGTAGTTGCTCCATTTACATCTAATGTTGTATTTACAGTAAGATTTGGAATAGTGCTATCTTTAAAAGCGTTGGTTCCAGTTCCAGTTTGAGATATGATGCCAGTTCCACTTTGATTAAGATTGAAATTGGCATCTTGTGTAATGGCTCTACAAGTAGTTGCTCCATTTACATCTAATGTTGTATTTACAGTAAGATTTGGAATAGTGCTATCTTTAAAAGCATTAGTTCCAGTTCCAGTTTGAGAAATAATTCCATTACCAGATTGACTAAGACTAAAATTAGCAGATTGAACTATGTCTCGGGTTGTCATCTGAGCATTCACAAAGACTTGGTTGTTAAGTGTAGTAACACCACTAGCCGTAATACCTTTGAGAAGATTAACACCAGTTCCAGTTTGAGAAATAATTCCAGTTCCACTTTGGTTCAAATTATAGTTGATGTCCTGAGTAATTTCTCGGGTAGTTAAAGCACCGGCAATATTAGTATCTTTGAATTGATTGGTTCCAGTTCCAGACTGAGAAATAATACTGGTTCCACTTTGTAGAAAGTTATAATTGGCAGTTTGGGTGATTTGTTGAACGTTAATGTCTTTGAGTGTTTCATTACCTTGAGCAAAAGGGAATCTCAAAAAATAGCGAGATGCTATGGCTAAAGTCAAAGGTTCATCATTCGCACCAAATACTACAGTATCAAATTCAGGTAAATCCACAGTTGGAGGTTCATAAGCACTCATCTATATTATATCTCCAGATAATATAGATTAACATAAAATTAAATTGGTTTCTCGCCATATAATTAAGCAATACGAGTAATAAAGATAGTTGAATTAGCAGTGTCCATAGTGACTGTATCGGCTGTAGTGGCTAGACCAGTATTACCGGTGATGTAATAGTTTGTAGCAGTGGAAGTGACGTTTATTACTGTTGTCCAAGTCTGAGGAGAAAGGGCTTTGGTTTGGGTTGATCCTGTGTACATATCAATCTTAGAAAACTCATCAGGAGCAGTATTAGTAGCAGTTGAAATACCAACTCTAATTGAAACACCTCCAGTTGAACCAGTGCGAGTGAAAGTAACGAAAGCGTTACATAACCAAACACCAATAGCAGGAAAGTTGAAAGCATTAGAAAACTGCGTAATGTTAGTGGTATTGTTAGGCAGAGTTGACTGACCAGTAGAAGCGTTACCGGAGGTTGCTAGTGCGATAGATGTTTTAAAACCGAGTTCACCAGAGGCAGGAACAGCAAAACTAGTTGATGTTGGTAAGCGGATATTTCGGTTCATTACAATACGTCCATTGCCAGAAGTGCTATTACCTAAGGTAATGTCTGCTGTTGTTAAAGACGAACCAACACTGATTGCGCCAGAAGTACTTGTATCACCAATAGCAAGAAGACCAGCCGCAGGTCCCCTTATAGCAAAATCTGTTCCTGATATTTTTCTGAGAGTAATTCCACCACAACAAACCACTCCTAAAAAAGAACTAGCATTTGTTCCAATATTAATGGTTGAACCAGACGTCATACTTGTGGTTCCAATATTTAATGTGCTACTGCTAGAAAGTCCATTAAACATATTGATAGTATTTCCAGAGGTTGGTTCATTCCAAAGATTGATTGTTGAACTAGTTAACACTCTGGTTCTTACAGAACCGTTTCCAGCCAATAATACATCTTCAGCACCAGCAGAAGAACCCAAAATGATACGATTGGAAGCACAAACACTGGCTTCTCGTCCAGACGAAGCCCCAATACAAGTAAGATTGTTATAGACATTACTATCGGCGGCTAATTGACCAGTGTTGTAACCTAAGTAAGTGCTATTGGAACCTAAAGAATGACGACCTGCTAATGAGCCGAGAGCCGAAACCCCGTTATAAGTAGTTAAAACATCACCCAAAGCATAATGACCGACAGCAGTATTATCATAACCAGTAGTAGCAATATTCAAAGCACCGCTTCCAATACCAACATTTTGATAACCAGACGATAATACGGGAAGGGTAGCATTACCGATAGCAATATTATTGGCTCCACTAGTAGAAGTGAAGGATGTCAAATCACCAAATTGGATATTATTATTACCGATGGCTTGACCTACTTTTTGTAAGGTTTCAGACCCCTGAGCAACAGGAAAAGTAAGAAAGTATCTTCTTGCTAAACCAAAGGTAAGAGGTGTATCTGTAGGTTCAAATACCAGTGTATCAAATACCGGAAGATTTACAGTAGGAGGATTGTATGTTGACATATATAATAGCCTAATATTTTAATTTAGATGGCTCTTAATTATTTTCTATCCTTTTATATATACAATGCCTCCAAAGAAAGCCACAGGTGAAATCATCAATATGTATGAGAAGATTCCAAAAGAATTACTAGACAATGCTGAAAATCCGAATTATCATTTACATAACCTAAAGATACCATTTAGAATGTGTGTCGTTGCTCCATCAGGTTCAGGTAAGACTAATTTTGTAGTCAATCTCATTAGTCTCTTTTGTTCTGGTAAAGGAACCTTTTCAGACATAACCATTATTACTAGAAACAAAGATGAACCTCTGTACAGATGGTTAGAAACTCTGAGTGACCAAATTGTTATCAAAGAAGGTATGGAAAATATTCCTCCACTAGACCGAATGGACAAGACGGAAAATCATTTGGTAATCTTTGATGATTTAGTGTTAGCCAAAGACCAGTCTCGTATTGAGAATTACTATATCAGAGCCCGTAAGTTGAATTGTTCAGTGATTTATTTGTCTCAGTCCTATTATCGTATTCCGAAAATCATTCGTAACAATTGTAGTTACTTGGTGTTGTTAAAGTTATCGGGAGAAAGAGAAGTCAATATGATCCTTAGTGAGGGAGGTCTAGGTGTAACCAAAGATAAATTGATTGCGATGTATCAGTATGCTACTAGAGAAAAGTTTAGTCCATTCATTATTGATTATGAACAGGATTGTGATAAACGTTATCGTAAAGGATTGATGGAAATCTTAGACCCGACTACTTTTTAGGAAGATATAAAAAAAATTGAAAGACTTTTTTGTATTTATGTTGCCAAAAATAAAACGCCCAAATAAAAGTATTTGTATAAAATATGAACTACACAATTGCGATTCCGTCCTATAATCGGGCAGAACTGTTGAATAACCAAACACTCCAGACTTTAGCCAATTGTGGGATTGATAGACAAATAATAAATGTATTTGTTGTAGCAGAAGAAGAACAAATCTATATTGATAAATTGAATCCAAATCTGTATAATAAAGTAATCGTTGGAGAGAAAGGACTTATAAATCAACGTCGTTTTATTGAATCGTATTATCCCGAGGGGACCAAAATTGTAAGTTTGGATGATGACATAAAAAGTGTAGATTTGAGTTTGTGTGAATATACAAGTTTGCCAGAGTTTTTGTGTGAAGCGTTCAAACAATTGGAAGAACATAAGGCATACATATGGGGTGTGTATCCGGTGTATAATCCGTTTTTCAGACAAAGTAAAGAACATCTAACAACAGATTTAAGATTTATTATTGGAGCTTTCTATGGATTTATAAACCGTAACATAAGTGAAACAGAATTGACAATTCCGAATGACCAAAAAGAAGATGTGGAAAGAACAATCCGATATTGGTTGAACGATGGAGTAGTGTTAAGATTCAACCGAGTTGGATTTCAAACAAAATATTACAATAATGGAGGTTTAGGAAAGTTATCTGGAAGAATGGAAGGAGCAAAGGCATCAAGTATTGAAATTGCCAGCAAGTATCCTGATTTGTGTAAAATAAAAATAAGAAAGAATGGGTTGTATGAGATAGTATTAAAACAAAATGCGCCAAAGCCCATCCTAAAAAATGTAAAAGTGCTTCCTCCAGTAGAACCAGAACGGGTTTCAGAACTATACTTTCTTTTGGAGTCAATCACAGTTCCGTTGAACAGTAACAAACAAGGAAGATGTCGTTCATTTGGGAATCATAGAGCAATGACATTGGGATATGTAAAAGCAAGAATAACTAGAACAGTTGGACTATCATATTACACAAAAAAGTATCCACATATTTATGAAGCAATCAAAACATTTGGAGAGTCAATATGTCCTTTTCAATTTAAAACAATTCACATCAATCACAATGTGGTATGTCCTCGGCATATAGACCCGACCAATGTTGGAGAGTCAATGTTAGTCTCTTTTGGTGACTATGAAGGTTGTGATTTAACGATAGAAAATGAAGGAACTTTTAATACAAACTGTCAGCCGATAATCTTTAATGGTTCCACCAAATATCATTACAATACACCTCTTCTTTCTGGAAATAAGTATTCACTTGTATTTTATTCTAGCGTTTAGTTTGACCCGCCTCCAAAAAAAAATTGAATCACTTTTTTGTAATTATTTTAGGAACATATACAGACAACAACAAGACAATTAAAATGACTTCGTATCCTTCTATTGACGGACACTTTTGGGTAGTAAGAAATGGAGAAATAATTGATACAGACTTTGAATGGTATGACTATTGCCGAAGAGTTCATAAATGTGTGGATAAG
>Ga0194115_10004861_pt1 | contig 14209 bp, 12 predicted proteins | sample TA2MahsurfametaG_3_FD_148656 | JGI IMG/M metagenome (GOLD analysis project Ga0194115, IMG submission 148656) | Freshwater microbial communities from Lake Tanganyika, Tanzania - TA2015002 Mahale S4 surface | ecosystem: Environmental > Aquatic > Freshwater > Lake | place: Tanzania: Lake...
CCTTCACATTTTGGTTTTCCCCCCCCCCCCTCCAAACAGGTCTACCAAACTCCGAAAGTCGCGGAAGGATTGTGTATTCTGCATGCGCAGGTGGAGAGTACTGATGCGGCAGTCCCCGAGGTGAAATTACCACCGTTTCTAGATGTGGACCGACGATTGGAAGGCTCACAGGACGAATGCGAGTATGGTGCCTACAGTCTGTCCATTATTCGCGAGAACGATCGTTGATTTGACAGACAATTCCTCGGGGTTGAGAAAGCGTCCAAATTTTTGGCCACGGCGAATGCGTTAACATATATTCTAATGGTAGAGCTCTTACTAGGCTTCCTAGTGTCTGCAATTGATTGAGCAGATTTATTTCCTTTTCAAGCTATGCCTCTTTTCGCAGTAGAAGTCCAGGAAGTGCGATGGAATCCATCGGACTCACGGAAAGCGTGATCTGTCTGGTATCGGATCGACAAGGATCAAACCAATCCCGTTCGACTATCTCCCGAAGTCAGTTCGGTACATCTTTGCACTTTCACTGTTTAGGTGGAATGTAGTGAAGTACGAGAATTTTTGGCTTCCGGAAGAATTGCAATAGTGAATTACATGAAAAGACCAGAAAACCTTAACTGGAGGCCCGTTGCGTACAAACCAACAAGACAACCACTTTTCACCGAGCTCGTACACTCACCGATAAATCAAATACTTCCTCCATTTCTTCGCAAAAGTCTTGGCCTGCCAAGAATATATTTCCTGACGTTCTTCATGTTCACGCCTTGGTGCAAACTGGCGTGCCGTGTCTCAAATATAATTCAATTCTCGTCCATCCACTGAAGTCCGATACGGTTGATCAAGTTAATCGTCGGGGGTCGTACCATATCTAGGTTCCATCGCTCATCAGGTGCGACTTTCAATAGGTAGTCTAGGATCTCCCTAACTTCGGGACTAAGACTTTGAATAATCGCAAAGACTGGACGCAGGCGCCTGGCCTGACGACGGTGGGCGGCATGACGGAGACGTTCATTTCGGTCCGCCTCGTTGACATTTTCTTCTTCCCAAAGGTCGGCATAATGAAAGCATTGCTGAACTCCTTCATTGATTTCTCCAGTAATTCCTCTTTCCAGAATGAAGCACCGAAACATGAGATCGGTCTTAGTTGGGAAATCGTAAAGGACTTCGCCCGTCAGCAGATAGACGAAGGTCATCCCCGCCGCCCACAAGTCGCATTGGTATACATCGTAGGGGACACCATAAAGACTACTACTGAAGACTTCTGGTGGTTGGAAGGCAGGCTTGCCATGAATATGCGTGTCTGGTATGACTACTGATGATAGCCACGGGGGGAGTTGAAATGATCTCGTAAACCCACGCAAGACGACTCTCCCCCGATAGAGGAGGAAGCTTTGGGGTGACAAATTCCTGTGACAAATCTGATGATCTCGAAGATATGTCAGACATTCTAAGATCTGTGAGAATACATGGAGAGCTTGAGTTTCGGTCAAAGACGGAAAATCAATGAGAGATCGTTCGCAATACGGCGTGACGATGTAGAGGTTTTCTTCGTCCTTCAATGCTTCGATACATTTCAGGACATGAATATTGTCCCCGATGGTCTGCATGCGATTGATTTCCTTGTACGGATCTTGTACCCTACTACCATTTCGTAACGCGGCTTCCACCACGTTAATTTGAAGACACTTGATCGCAACACGCTCGACGCTTTCTTCCGTTTGTGGCCTAAGATACACACCGTATTCCAGTCGAGGCAACCGTACGGCGCAAAACACACGACCCAAACCAGGCAAAGGGTGGTCAAGAATCGTTTCTTCAATATTGCGATCAATAATGTAGGCCTGTTCAGGATTATGTCGCCGTACGATGTCGACAGTAGAAACGTCAACATTTGCAAAAGGATCGAATTCGCCCTCCTCATCTATATAAGAGACTTGCTGATCTCTCAAACACTCATGTAATTGGGGATCGGGTTCGGACAGTGGTGCCACGGGGGCCTGCTGTTCGTCCATATTGGGATGTCACCTGTTCCAGACAATCGAATCGTGATGAACATTTGATGAGAATCAAAACATGGGACAGGGCTGAAGCCCCATGAGAAGCTATCTTATGTTAGTTTCGCACTGTGAATGCATTCCATGTGACGAATGAAATTCATTATTGCGGCATCGACACGATTGATTGTTTTAAGGGGTAGCACCCCCTAATCTGCCATCGATTATTAAAAAAAGGAATAGGAAATTAGCAAAGGGGTTCGACGTTTTTGAGTTTTGTACCAGTGTCGCGTAATAACCCCTTTGATAGAGAGCTTTAAGGTTTACAACAAATTTCTTGGGTGGAAAAGGGTGATCTTGTGTTCTCCCGCCGTGTTGTAAGGGGTGGAAGCGTTGTCAGCTCGACCCCTCTTCGATGATCGCAGAGGAGTTTCTCATTTGTTCGTGAAGATATATTTAAGACGGGCGGCAGGGGTAACAATCATTTATTCGTATGAACATAGCGTACATATCAGAGATGACATCGCGGTCCGGCCTTCGCCCACTGAGCCCCCAAGAGCAAAGTGCGCGCAGCCGCTGCCGATCATCAATCGACCATGATGAACTTTCGCCCCCATACGAAGACGATCTTTCAACACACATCGAAACAGACTGTCGGCCACTTCTTCTTCGAATACCGTCAGAAGTTTTTATTTTGCTATCCAGTAGTGCTTGAAATTGACGATAGAGCGCTCAGATACATACACGAACACACTCGGATAAACACACACACATATATATACGTATCATGAAGCTCGTCAAGTTTCTTCAAAAGTTGAATCGAGAACAAGTTACGATCGAATTGAAGAATGGGACCGTGATACAAGGGACGGTGGTAGGGGTTGATGCCACCATGAACTGCCATCTTAAGAAAGCCAAGGTCACAGTGTAAGTACATTCCCTTGCCTTTTGCGGCGTTTCACGAGAAGAAGAAGAAGAAGAAGAAGGTGGTTTCAACCGACGAGTCTTGCCACGTCGACCGATTGGTTTGGAGGGGGGTTGTCCCCTACTTTGTGTATCTTCTCGCCCGTTCGTTCCCTTCCATGTGGGGGTCTCATACTAGTTTCCGTTTTTTCTCTATCGGTATTTTGTTGTCATGTTTGGTATATATATATGTGTGTACACAAACATATAGACGGGGGAAGAATCCTGTATCGTACTCAACGTTGTCCGTTCGGGGATCCACGATGCGTTCTTGGTTACTACCAGAAAGTTTGAATTTAGATGCCCTCTTAGTCGATGATGCTCCCAAAAAGGCAGTCACACCGAAACCCTCTGCCGGTGGTACAGGTGGAGGCCGAGGACGCGGACGTGGTCGTGGACGAGGAAGAAGATAAAGAGGAAGAAGACTGGAACAAGGAAGATATATCCATCCGTTCTTGATTTTTTGGTTCCGTTGTGGTCTCGCATCCACATATTATTCGACTTCCCCCTTCTCCCTCCAACACCACACGTCACGGTATAGGCGTTAGGGGAAATATCAGATTCTCAGCGTGTGTGCAAGAGTATCTTGCTTCGCTGTTGTTGGAAGGAACGGGTCTTTGTTGTGGTGTTACTATTATTACCCGCTGTGAGATCATCTTGAGACCCCCGTTATTGTTTCGGTGGGTGGGGAAAAGACAGAAGAGATATATTTCGATTTTAAGAAAGGGTGAAAATCCTTTTGAAAGAGTAGAAAGAACATTCACAAGTTTCGTTGATTGGAACTGGTTTTTTTGCTTTACTATATTTCTCTCTTTTTTCTGTTATGTTGAATTACTTTTTGGGTCTTGTCATACCTTGTGGAACTTATGATTCCTCCTCCTGCGATGGGATAGGATTGTATACTTCAATAAGATGGTGGTCTTTCTACGGGAGTAATCATGATGATGATGATACTCCTCCTCCAACTCCTAGAAATGATCCGATCCGAGATGATTCCCCATCATCCAACAAGAAGGAAGATCTACTTCCAAGAGCAACGACAACAGCAACATCACCATCACCACCCATCCCCTCTGTGGTACGTTGGTCAAATAGTCAATATGATGACGTTTCAGCACTCTATTACTATGAGGGTGGTGGGATATCATCGTCGTCTCTTGTTCATTCTCCTCAGTACGAATTGGTTCACAGTCAGACCAACCCAACCAAGGATGATTTTAACCGTACGGACCAGATGATGGTAGGACGCCCTACACACTATCGAAAGGAATCATCCAATGATTGGAAGCGTTGGGGTGAAGAAACACAAACAGGGAAGATTGAATCTACAGGTTGTTGTTTGAATCGTTATGTGGTGGTGGAGAGTGCTGGAAGAGGTGATACTGCTGGGGAGGAGGATGAGGATGTAGTCGTCGTCGTCCCGGATGATGGTACTACGACGAGTAGTACTACAACCACCCTGACAGAGATGGATCGACAATTCTTTCATGACCAATATTCTACTCCATTAGTACTTGTATCTCAACAAGGACGATCGGACCGATATCATCATCATCACCATCATCAACATCAACAACATTATCATCATCAGCCCTTTGATGATGGTTCCAGTTACAGTACGACCTATAATGATATCTTCCATTCCTGGAAGACATCTTCAACAGATACAACTCGTCGGACGACTAACACCTTGAATCCACAGCATCATCATCATCATTCTTGTTACTACACTCCCTCTGTGACTCGAGTATGTGTATAAGAAATCAGTGAATGGGAAAAATCACTGAAAACAGAAAAAATCACACCTTATAGATAACTTTAAAAAATTTGTACAAACAAATTTTCTAGAAGAACAACAAAATCTAACTCCAAAATGGATCTTCCTCCTTGGACAATCCTTCCATGGTATTCGTCCCCGTAGACGAAGAAGAAGATTCCATGATACTATTTGGGATAAGGACATCCGATAGGTCCATATATTCACCTTCCTTATCCTTCCACTGGCCTTCAACGTTATAATATAAACGTGATTTCGGTGTCATGACGTGACACATGATACTTCCATAATCTAAGACGATCCATCCACTTTGGGCATCACCTTCGGGGACACCCGTCGAACCAGGTAACATATCATATTCTTCTTCCATATCCTTCTTCACAGCGGCAGCAATGGCTTGATTTTGTGGTCGACTATTCCCCGATACAATGATGACGAAACTTGTCACTGTCGATACCTTTGATACCCTCATCGCAACAATATTCTCAGCCTTCCTCCCATCAGCTGCTTTGACGACACATCGGACCATATCTGCCAATTCATCCTGTTCGGGTGAGACCTTTGATGGTTCATCACCTACCATATTCCCCATTGGTTGATTAATAAAGTCAATCATATACTCCTTATCCTTTTTGTCCCAAAGTTGTGTCGATGGGATTGATCTTCCTGTTGATGTCCGTAATACCAGTGATGGCATTGATGTCCATGACAACACACACGATTGAAGGATGGAAAGCCCCAAGGTGAAAAGAAGAAGAAGAATTCGCAGCATGATTTTCCTTTTACAACTGCGGGTGGGGTTGGAGGGTTTTAAATTGAGGAATGCTTATATGGTACCGTAGGATCGGAAGGATAGATAGCTGTTGTCGTTGTATGAGAATGGCAGCATCCTCGCTCCGCCAACCAACGAAAATAGTTCTGCAGATTGATCCAAAAGAACCATGACAGGAGGTGCCCGATGCTGGTCGGTTGGATGCCAGACGACATGAGTCAGTCGTTTCGTGCCGCGTGGAGCGCATTGGTCGACGATTGACAGCTGTGACTCAACTCTGCTCTACTACGGTGTGACATACATAGCTACCGACGTCGACGAAAGAAATCACCATGGCAGCCAAGATACCCTTTTCACATCGACAAATACCTTCATCGGTGGTTTTCGTAGTGGTACCGTTAGTTTACATAGTAGCAAACGACACGGCATTACCCTTTACCGGTACAGTACTCAATGCAATCAGCTACAAAACAAAGGCTCGAATCCATCATCAACGATGAACCCCATCGGTATTGGACGATAGTGGGACTTCCGCTACAAGAGGCCAAACACCATCCTCAGCATCAACGCCCACCAACAAGAACAAGAGGAAATATTCAATGTTCAATGCAACCGACGACCGCAAAGAGCTAGTAGATGAACTTCTGGGCCCGGATGCACTCGGTGATTTTTTCAAAAGATACACTCGAGTCAAGGACAATTCTTCATACTTTATTTGGTCGTATTCCTCCTGATGGAGAGGGAATCCTCTGTCCTACTACTGCGTTTGGTCGAAATGCTTCTGAAACCTTGGTTGTGACCCAAGGACGAAAAAACGACGATGGGCAGAGACAGCATTACACGTCCTACTAGTCGAAAGGGTAGCCCGGTATGATAGGACGGACGACCGTAACAACGGAAATTGAACGTCATCGATACGTTGATATGATATTCATACATCGACGAATCGGAGAGAGAATTTCTTTTGTAAACCATGACGGACAATTTCGGGAAAATCAGCCCTTTTCCTACACGCGGAGAAAAGTGTTCTTCACATCATCTCCCACCTCCTACTAGATCTCGGCGCATGTCCGGTTGGTGGGACGATGATCCGTCTGGGTACGACTATTCTTCATATGACACATTGGCTTTATTCTGGAGTTCATACTCAGCACACAATGATAAGCATGTGATTACCAAGCTCTTGGGAAGCTGGTTGTGTGACCCAAGGGCTACAGACGAAAATGGACGGACGGACAGCCCTTCACCATTTGGTCTGGAACGAGACACTACTTACTATACGGAACCCATGAACGTCTTGGGATATCTTGATATCGTACGTCGACGAAAGACGAGAGAACCGATTATATAAACACCATGGATGACTACCCGCCGTTGAGTTACTTGGGGCGATGACAATACGTTTGATGCTACGGCTGCATTCCTGTTGCTTCGACCGATGTTTGAGGATGGGTTTCTAACGAACTCGGCGGCTGCGAGTTCCTAGAGTTAAAGTTTCACATTCGTCGAAACCAATCATCCCCGTCGTTTTTTTCCTCTCTTTCGAAATGGTTGAGACCAAGGACACGACGCTATGATTTTTGATGTGGGGATGAGATGTCATCATAGATGACCCCCTTGTGGATGGTGTGTATCAATCCGTTCTTTCTATGGTTGCCCTATGAGTCGTCTCTCGGTTCTCTTCCAGGCGTGTAGAAGAATGTATAGACTCGTTTCCTTTGTTTATACTGCAAGACAGGACCGAAGAAAGTACTGTACTCGGTTGTGTCCAGTGCTTAGCTAATGCTATCCTACTATATATAGCCCATACATACAAATACAAGGTTAACTGTAAGGACAAGGTCGGAATTTCCGGGGAACCTTTACAGGATTCTACGACGGAAGGTTGCTTTTCATGGAGTTCCCTGTACGGCATCAGCGAGATTCGAAGAAGCCGAGTGTCACACTGTGTCCCATGCCACCGACCGCAAAGAACTCTCAGTCAGGTACTGTCAAAGCAGCCCTGGCTCGCTACCAAACCCAAACGAAAACGAAACTACTGTACCTTTGTAAACCCCATCGTCGTCATCACCATTGTCATCCCGCTCCCCCCCCAAAAAAACCAATGAAGAGAAGAAGTTTGCAATATTGGACGACGATTGCCATGTCACCATCGTTCACCACCCTTGGTTATTCATGGATGAGTCGTCCCACTACGACGATGATCCGAGGAGGAGGACTGGGAGGGTCGTCGTCATCGTCCTTCCTACTATCACGTAGTATCGACTATCTAGATACCACTCGTCGTTCCATGACGGTACTTCATTATCATCAACATCAACACTGTGTTCCCCTACCGATAACCACCAACAACCACGATCGACGGGACAACCGCCTCACCAATCGTCATCGATATTCACCTACTAGTAGTGTCCCCAATCAGCAGGTAGGGACACGCCTATATGCATCATCGAGGAATAAGGATCCAGAGGAAGGAGGAGGACTATTTTCACAACTTGGTAAGGTCGCCAAGAATTTTTTACCCACTTCCGTATTTGGAAGTAAGGAAGAAAAGAAACAGTTGGCACGAAAGAAGGAAGTTCGTGATCAAGTGAGTGGTGGATTAGATAATCTACTGAAGGATGCACCCTTGGGTGTCCGAATGATAGGAAAGATGGTATCCCCCCTGATTTCGACGATGGCATCGACTCTTGCAGATACCATGGCAGAACAACAACGGACGACGGAGGGGATTATGGACGATGCTAGAGGCTATCTTTTCGGTGATCCTGCTGTGAGGGATTTAATTGGAGAAAGGATTCAACTTGGTGTACCCTTTTCACAATCATCATCGACATCGAGTATCAACGGCATAACACAGACCCGAGTCGAATTGGCCATGCCCATTCAAGGGTCGAGAGGATCTGGTACCGTCCGACTCTTAGCGACTCAAGATGGGATAGCCCAGTTACAACTCGATGCATTAGGACGAAGAGTCGATGTCAAGTTGACGAAAAAAGCTTCACCATCATCGACATCCTTCCGAAGTTCGTCATCTTCCAGAATTAATGGTGATGACAACATTATCGAGGCCGAAGTGATTGATAAGAAAAGCAAATAAAGAAGTAGTCTGAAAGTCCTTTATCCATCATTTTTGCACCTGCTAATTCTACGTCGTCCAAGATGTATGCAGTATATGGATCAAAAGGCAACTCAAAGGGAGGGGACCCATAGTGAATAGGCATGAAACCCCCCGACTCCTCTGCTGACGATTGCTTTGGGTCATCAAAACTTTTTCCCGATTCTCACTTACATTCTATAGCTCTTCATGGACTGCATTTCCAGGTTCATTGACATTGAAAATTCGTTCTTGACTCCAAGCGGTAGTTTTTCCACCATCCAAGTTGGCACGGACGTGAAAGGTATTCTTCCCCAATGACGTGTTCGATTTGACAAAGGCAGGTCTTCCATCGCGAGTCATATCTATATTGACCAAATAGAGTCCTCCACCTCCTGTTCCTCCTTCATCCGGTTGTGGTCCAGTCGAATCTTCGAGTACCCTACAATTATGACAAACGTCGTACGAGATAGCACCAGGAATGGGATTCCATTGAATAATGATCTTCCTCATTTCTTCCTCACCATCCACAAGTTGTCCCGAAGCTCCAAAACGATGTTGTTTGATACGAGCTGATAAATCCACGATGGGAGTTAGTATCTTATCATCTTCTTGGCCATAGATTCCGCCTAACGAAAGGAGTCCTATGATAGGCACTACGTATCGGAATGGAAAGAGCATGGAGACTTTTTTTGTGTAACAGTAACCTTCGATGTCGATGTTGATTCTTCGTGTCAATGTCTTTTTCAACATATGTAAGGACATGTTTATTAGGTATAGATATGTATCTAAGTTATTTGCGTAGGACTTTTTATGGGGCATATACAAGTACAGTCACGGGCAGTGTCACTCCCCAGGCGACGTCATTCGTCATGACGCGATCAAAAATGACGGTGATCTTGTGATTGCGTGTCTGTTCTCACGCAGTCGCACAAAGCTTGTTCTTTTTGTGGAAAATGTATCGAAAAAAGGGCGACCACGTAGACGACTTTCGGTTGTGAGATTGTTGAAGCCCTTTCGAATTCTTCATCAAGAGGCGAAAAATCCATCACCTTTCTCCTTCTTTGACATCATTCTTTTTCATTTCTTTTGCGTTTGTCAATTACTGTTACACTACGAATCGACGAGTATGATTCTTCCAAGATCAGCATTCATCCTATGTTTCTTGTTTCTGACGACGACACATGCCTACACTCCAGGAACACCACCCAGTTCAAGGATTTTAACCGGTCAAACAGGTTACGACGCAACGTCACCAGGAGTCCAAACTGTAAGAATTGGGAAGAATATGGAACTGAATATCCTTGTTCCACCAGATGATGTCAATCGACAACGGGGAGAAGTCGTCGTAGGAGGTGGGAATACTGCCGGGCAGACAATTACGACGGAAAATGGAAATGGTGACGTTGTATGGCCATCAAGTTTTGCCTTGGCGAAATTAATTGCCCACTGTCCATTCTTAGTCAATGATAAACGTGTGTTAGAATTGGGATGTGGATTAGGATTACCATCCTTGGCGGCACTCCTACATGCGAATCCAACTCATGTCGCATTGAGTGATCATGATACTCAAGTCCTTTCCTTGGCATATAAATCCAGTACACAACTTAACCGTGCTCGAGCGAGTGTCTCACGATCGACGATTGAATGGACAGATGAAACAACATGGCCAGAACAGGAATTTGATATCCTGATAGGGTCGGATATACTCTATGAAAGAAAGTCGGTCCCATATCTTGTACGACTTTTGAAACATTATCTTCAAGAAGACGACGAGGACAACGACGAGGATGTGGGAGTGAAAGGTGGGAAGCGAGCATTGTTGGTAGATCCGGTTGGACGACCCAATCGTGATGTCTTCACATATGCTGCTTTCAAGGAAGGGATGGAAGTGGAAGAAGATCCATTCCCAGGTATGGATGACTTCATCCTTTTGACCGTTACGTGGACAGGATAGACGACTATTTTGAAAAACGAATACAATAGAAACTTTATCTCATTGGGGGCTCTATGGTTATTTTGTAGTGGTATGACATGACTTGACTGTGATGAGACTTTATAACGCCCATCGCTTCCTTTTTTTAGTCCGACTTGATCCAGTATGGTGCAGCCTGCCAAGTTCCTAGAAACTCCTTCAAGTAGCGCATATCCCCATAGGACTTCAGGACACCTGGTTTATCACGCGTGGCAGTATATTCATCCTTCGAGTTTTGACTAAAGACTCTTGATGACACAGTACGTCGGTTTGGGGCATCGACAGCAAAGGTTTCATCAAAAAATTCCAGAATCCGATTCTTCAATTCAACATCACTCTTTCGTTGATTCGCCTCTAAAGTCATCGCTGAAGTTCCTTCACTCTGGACTACCAATTCATCGGCAAGTCGTTCGAGTCTATCAAAGGCGGGAGATGTCATCCCCTGTACCGAACTTTCCGTCGATGAAATTTCATTCCAAGCCCCAGAGACCTCCTGAGAAAACTTGGTATTCCCCTCACGAAGTTGAGCGACGACACTTCGAGCTTCCATTCCGATTTCTTCTGCATCCATTTCTTCCAGTTCCTGTCTGAAGACCTTGAACCAATTTTCGATTCTTTCCTCGACCTTTACGGGAGATACACTACTACTTTGGACGACAACCGACATCCCCCACGCTCCTCCAGCAACCTTGCGAGTCGATGCGCTCACAATGTAACCAAGTTGTTCCTTTGTTCGTAGCTGGTTGTATGCCGACGTGTATGCCATGTGTACAATCAAATCCAGGATCGCAACCCCTTCATAACCCAAAATAACTTCGGATCCTGCTTGCAATGTTACCTCCACAGCATTATTCTCTTCCGACTCACTGACAGCAAGTTCTTGATACTTGATTGGATAGATTTCTCCTCCGACTTCCGACCCGAAAATCTTCACAGCCTCTTCCTTGGTGGGGAGTTTCATAGAACGGAATCGTGGTAACTCCGAATCGCGTAAAGGCGTAGATGGACTCAAAAAGTGTCGAGAAACGACATCGATTACCTCCTTCGTCCCCTTTTCATCGATATTCCCCATAGAGAGTGCGCTGACCTTGAGGCGTTGTGTCAAACAGGCTTCGGCGACATCCGCACATTGTTCCATGGTCAGTGGATCCTTCGCCGCATTCTCTCCTTCCATGAGATCAATGTAATCATCAAGATACCATACATTCTCTTCCATTAATAGACGAGAGTTGTAATTTGCAACTTCATACGGTGCATCGAGTCGATAATTCTTCGTTTCACGGAGGAGACTTTCTCGTGCCCGTTCGAACTTGTCATATAGTGACGGATGTTTTTCTTTACCTTCTCGTAACTCTTGAATCAATGTTAACATCCGAGTCGTAAGAGTGTCCAATAAGAAAGGAATCTTCTCCGAGTAACCACTGACTGACAACTTGTAACCTGTGGGAGTGCAGCTGACTCGATAGTTGCAACCGGCGAGGCTAGCATCGTAGACGAAGGAGTTCAAATCATCATTCAAGACTCGTTGATAGATCCGACTCAATGTCATGGTTCTTGGTGACTCATAGGCTGCTGGTGAAATCACACTGACTTTCACGGATGTCTTCGGTACTCGCCAGGACTTATCCATCTTATGATAGATTCGCCAATTACTCCCCTCACTATACAATACTGGTGGAGTCTTTTTCGCCTGTTCTCTTTCGATATCCGTCAATGACGTCCCTTCATCATCGCATCGTAAGGAAAAATCGGTGGGGATATAATTGTTAAGTCCCGGTAGTTGGAGTTGACTGTCAATACTTTCAGGATTTTCCCAACGTTTCATATCTTCTGCCAATATTTCTCGTTCCCGGTATTTCGCTCCATAGAGTGGTTCTACCTTCCAATCTTCGGATTCATCCTTTTGAAATCCAGAATCGACGACGGTAATCATACAATTCTCAATCCGGAAACGATCCAAAAAGGCAGAAGCGACGACGGGATCATATTCCTCATACTGACTACCACTTGATAGGAGTTCAGATGGTTTTGCATTCCTATCAAAAAGAGCTTCAGCAGCGGAGGAACAAAAGTCCACTGGATCACCATTTTCTCGAAATTTAAAATTCGTCGCAGCGACTCTTCGTAGTTCATCATGATATTCTGCAACCAACTCTGGTTGTTCTTCCGTAGACTTTTTGATCAATGCAATCCATTGAAATACAAGATCTAAGACCTTTTCTTTCTCTTCCATACCCTTTGGAGTGAGGGACATGGAAATTCCAAAAAGACTGAAATCTGACGTTTCAATCGTCGCACCCGATGTTAAGGACGTAAGGTATCCCAAATCGGTCAAGACTTGATGTAAAGACCCTGGGGATTCATGTCCCAACAAATGTGAGATGACTCGATGTGGACGACTCTTCTGTAACACTGGATCATCCATGGGTGGAGTCGCAAATTGGACCTTTAATTTCCGACTTTCCAACAATGGGATCAATTCTCTATACATTCCAAGTTGTTCCGTTCCGAATGCTGGATTGTCAGATCCATATACGGCATGTTCGACTGGGAAAAAGGAAGAAGTCGGATTCGTCTTTCCTCGACGGGGTGGGTCATTAGAATATTCCAACCGTCCGAAGGTCCGTTCGACTGTGTCCTGTAAGGCATCTAATGAACTCGTCCCGACGACAGCTAAACGCATATTCGATGTCGTATAATAGGATGATCGAAATTGTTTCAAATCTTCAATCGGTGGTTGACCCCGAGACATGAGAGTATCATAATTCCCACAACCAAATTTTGAAAATGGATTGTGGGGATTCGATGTCGATTTGACAAATTGAAAATTTCTCCACGAATCACTTGTCTTCCCATTCCTATATTCTGAATCAATCGCACGAAGTTCTCGTTCTGCCATTTCTGGATTGAATAATGGAGCAATAAAGAATTGTGAAAATCGATCTAATGCACCCTCTAATCCCTCACTTGTCATATCTGGAGAATTATCCTCTGTCGTGACACAGAAATAGTAGTTCGTATCTTCCATATCACTGCCCCCAGTGAGAACCCCCCAAAACACCAAGAACAACACACGACGACGACGACGAGAGAATTTTGGACTGTGTAAGATCACAGCTTGCCGAAACGACTGAGTGAACTGGCACTCCGAACTTACGTGTAGGCATTACTGTATCCACCCTGTTGAGAAAGGTAACCTTCATATTCGTCTTCATTGGGGTATTTTTCGGTACCGAGGAACTAAAAGATATATTGGAGGCGCGCCGTTGGGGGAAGGGACGACGACAAGAAAACAAAGATCAGGATGGAGACAAGGGTCATAATGCCACTTCTGTATGGTCCCATTTTTTCCCCTCTCTCTCTCCCCGAAAACAACAAAAACAAGGGAAGGGACTTACCAACATGTGTTCATAAAAGTGTGCCAGACCTGGAATCGGATCATCAAAGTGTCCAGCTTGGATATGCATTGAGGCAGCTTCGACATAAGAGGAGGAGGAATCATCATCGCCTTCTTCTTCTTCTTCTTCTCCACCAGTCGCCGCCGATGTTGTTGTCTTTGACGTACTAACAATCAAGGCTTGTAAATTATTTTTGAGTTGAATAATACGATATTCTCTCATATCTAAATCAGGCT
>Ga0194115_10004862_pt1 | contig 14206 bp, 10 predicted proteins | sample TA2MahsurfametaG_3_FD_148656 | JGI IMG/M metagenome (GOLD analysis project Ga0194115, IMG submission 148656) | Freshwater microbial communities from Lake Tanganyika, Tanzania - TA2015002 Mahale S4 surface | ecosystem: Environmental > Aquatic > Freshwater > Lake | place: Tanzania: Lake...
TGATTAGGAAAAGAAAATACCGGTACCGCTCAAAAACGGCATCCACCACAGTCAGGCCTCAAACTTCCATGTCCGGTGTGAGAATTATGGTCCCGGTCGATCCTTCACTTGTCCTATAAATCTTTTGGATGTCCTTCCGGCGACTGGGCCGGCTCGCATCCACGATCGAGGAGACATATATCCGCCTTTGCTAACTGTAAGTAGGGACACATACTGAACCGCCGGACGTAGAGAAGAAGTTGATGGTAGTCGGGGAGTGGAGAGGGAGCGAAGGACGGACTGATGACCCGCAGATTTTGAAAGAACGAAGAAACTGGCATTCTCACCAGACATCCTGACGTCCGTGACCCACCACAGGCGGTGCGGAATGGTGCCCGCCATTTTCGTCCCGCGACACCCTCCTCGAAGAAACTACGGTCCTCTCGTTTGGACCGACCAAAAAAAAACGACGAGAAAGGATCAACCTTGTAACAGACATCGTTGGATTGTCGTTTGTGATTTTCGGTGTTGGATAGTTCCAAGTATTTGATTGTTGTGAAGGCACGCTGATTACTACGGAAACGAGAAACATGAGCCCATTGGAAACGTCCGCGTCGAAACCCAAAAAGTCGTCCACCGGAAGCAAGCAGTCATCGGACGATGACGGTTACGGGTCGGACACTCTAAAGGATGAAGACAAGTCAAAGAAACCCTCGAGATCTCGGAGCAAAGTCTCCAGCAGAAGAGGGACAGACTCCGTTCAAGGAGATGACAAGAAGAAACGGGACAAGTCAGTGACGGGTCGATCTGAACGGACGGGTCGATCTGAACGGACGGGTCGATCGAAGTCCGCCTCAAGTAAGAAGACTACAAGGACACGGGAAAAACCCGCTGCTACCGGTGCACCAACGACACCTACCCGACATCTCTCTCATAAAGCCAAAATTTCAGTGACCGGTCGTGATTCCAAGGCTGAAAAATCCCCGCGAAAAACGAATTCGGAGCGAGGGGCAAGATCTTTGGATGTCCTCTTGACAGGTATTGAAATCAGCGTCGATGGCAGTGGAGATCAAGGCGAAATCCCTGCGGCGCCTGTCTTGGAAAAGAAGAGGTCGTCGTCGAAAAAACCCCCAAGAAGCAAGACGCCAGAAGATGACGACGCGGCAAGTCGCGGTTCGCACGGAACCTTGAAGAAAAAGAAAAGCAGCCGGACGTTAAGGTCTACCACCGATACTTCTATAGCCAATGACTCCTTCGCGTCGCTGACGAGTAACAAGACGAAGAAAAAGTCATCCGATGGGACAGTCGACAGCGGGAAGGAGAAGTGGGAGCTTGAAGAATACTTGATCTCCCCTACACCCCGTCAAAAATCACTCGATGATAGTGCAGAGAGTGACAACATACACAAGAAACCGAGTGTCCGGTCTATGATTTCCGATTTTTCTTCTTCACAGAAACGATCGGGAGGCTCTCTCGACGGCAGTTTCGTATCAGAGGGTGGTGATGGGATAGGAGCGTCCGTCCACGGATCGGTCGTGAAACTTACAAAGAAAGAAAATGTCGATCTGAAGAGGGCGTTAGCAGAAGCCATCGAAAAAATAAATTCCCTGACTGAAAATCTAGGAGTTCAAAAGCAATCTGTTGCCAAGTTGAAACTACAGTTGGCGAATTCTACGGCAGAAATGAATGCTCTTTCTGAACAAAATGAAAATCTACAAAGACAATTGGACGAGGGGGGGAAAAATCCATCAGCATCTGACGCTTCCTCGCCGGCCGATATCGAGGCATTGGAACGGGCGTTAGATGAGCGTGATGCCTTAATTCAAGATCTCAAGGCGGAATGTGCCGAACTCATTGCGGAAAATGAAGAATTACATGAAGCGTCCTTAGAGGTTGGAGGTGGAGTGAAGGAAAAGGCTATGGAAATTTCAGCCCTACAGATGAAGCTTAGTGTCATTACTGAAGAATTTGAAGAACGGAATGCCCGTGAATTACTCCGAAAGGATGCCGATATTCGTCAACTCCAGGATGAGCTCCTTGCGACTCGGGCGGTGATTGAAGCAAAGACGTCTGATCAGTATTCGACAGAAATGAAAAACCAGATCAAGTCTCTTGGAGATCAATTACGAAATATGACGAAACGTCTTAAGAATGAGCAAACGACCTCTAGAGCACAATTGAAGGAAAAGGAGCTAGCTCTTTCGTTGGCGCAGGCAGAAACGACGAAGCTAAAGGCCGAACTTGCCCGTCTTCAGGAAAATGAGACCCTCCGTGCCGTCAAGGCCCTTCAGGATGCACCGGATGATGCAAAGATTTTTATGGAAGAGTTAGAACATGAAATCGTCCATTGGAAATCTGTCAATGTCGAGTTGGAAGATGAATTAGAACATTTCAAGAGAGAAGCTGCCGAACTTCGAAACAAGTTAGAAGAAGCAGAAGACGTCCCCGACGTGGAGGATGATCATTCGGTGGGGAGTTTCATGTCTCATATGTCTAGACAATCAATGCAAGGATCACGATCGGCGGCGATGTTGGGAACGACGTTGGGAGATCCCTCCTTCCTTTCACCGGGTGGGGCAGGACAAGCGAATCAGTCCTTCGATGCTCCGGATAGTACTACACGTGCTATGCGGGGTGTCACCAGTTTATGGTCATCCTTTGTGTCACAAAAAGCTCCTCAGCTACCTGGTGGTCTGTACCAGAAAAATCTCGATGATGATTGAATTTGAAATGAACAACGTAGAATGACAATAACAGACAGGAACAAGCAGTAGCAGGAGACACAAAATAAAAAATTCTACCCCTCCTTCCCCCGTCTCGAAAATGGTCTATATCCTATAAACCAATATTTGTATCTCTTTTCTTTTGACTCCCCTTGCTTCAATGTGACCATTCTAAAATTTGCCGTACGATCTCTTCTTTCATTCAGTCTAGAGAGGGACCCGTTGTCGTCTTAGTGTTTCTTTCTAGAGAGGTCCGAATCCAAGTAGAGGGTAGGTCCGCAAAAAAAGGAGGGGAGAATCGCGCGCATCGTTATTACCCAGTCAAATCCATTGCATGTTGAACGATTAACGATTGGTGTTTACAATTTGTATATGTCTATAGGTATGTGTACTACCCTTTCAGGACAATCACAGTCACTGTCATACATAGGTCGTCAGGGGACAAACCTTCTTGGTCACGTCCCTAGAATTTCCGAGGAATTCAATGGCAAATTGGAATAAGATTTCGGGAGTTCTGGTGAACTTGAATCGTTCTCCCCTTAATACACTTCGCCGAAAGATGTTAGAGATACTACGGCGAATAGGCACCAATGCAAAATGGAGTCCTTTCCCCCCCCCTGTACACTTCACACTCCACTGTCACGTGATACAACAGCTGAAACACCGTATTCCTCGCGATTTATCAATACGAGTGTGAGCTCTTTTTTCCTCGCTTTTTCGTCCACTACAACAACAGGAAGAACATCAAGTCGCGTCTCTCACCCCAGCCTTGGTATTGATTGAGACTTTCGCGTATACATGTTGCTGTAGTTTACAGTTTTCCCCTATTTCTCCTTCATTGCTAAGTATTTCCTTTTGGTGAAGACTGTCGCTCGCATCTCGTTCTTTCGGTAATAATCATGGCAGACTCCAAAAAACGATTCAATATCAAGGTACGTGCTTGTATATGTCTACATGTGTCGGGTTTTATCGTCGTTGTCGTTGTGGCTTGTTGTTACTATTCCTCATCGCGAGATGGGGGGGAGGGGATACCGTGACAAGAACAAAACGTTGAACATCGAAGAGAGTAGATATGGATGATGACCCCATGACTCACGATCGTTTTTTTGGCTACATGCATTTATGTATGTCTACCCCGTGTACCTGTCTTTTGCATGGTGTTCCGTATTGTCTGTTTTCTTTTTCGGTCGAATTGTCACGATCGGTTTGTTTCGATTCATCATCATCATCATGCCCATCGTTATCCCATTTTTCCATTTTCATAATTTTTCTCCTTCCCGATCCAGCCCTTTCGGGCACATACCCCGATGGATCGGACAGTAGCGACACAAACTTGGCAAGCCTTGGCAAATGCGATTGATGAAATTTATAATCGGAATGCATCTCAACTTTCCTTTGAGGAATTATATCGAAATGCATATAATTTAGTCCTTCATAAACATGGGACATTATTATATGAGGGAGTTTCGGATAAACTTTCTTCTCATCTTTTGGAGACGGTAGGACATCTCATCGAAGTCCCCGATTCTTCCCTCTTGGAAGAAGTCGCTACGACTTGGTCTGAACATCAGGTGAGTCCTTAAAAAAAAGAAAGTGGTTGCAAGTGCCTACCTTTCAAATTTTATTGATGATTTTTGTTTTCTTGTTTTGTTGCATTTGAAGATTACAATGATTATGGTTCGAGACATTCTCATGTACATGGATCGTACATATATTCAGCAACAACGTCGTCGGCCTGTGTACGAGTTGGGTCTACATCTCTTTCGGATTACTATTTGGGAACACCCGATGGTCCAACCTCGAATCACAGAACTCCTAATGAATGCCATTTCTAAGGAACGAGATGGTCTGTTGACTGATGATCGTTCCCTTCTGAAGGCTGTTTTAGGAATGTTGTTGGAATTAGGACAAGCCGATCCAGCCAGTGTCTATGAAAAGGACTTTGAGCATATCTTTTTGACATCAACAGCGGAATTCTACAAACAAGAATCCCTGTCGTTTCTGAGTAACAACACTGCCACTGACTATGTTGCCAAGGCTTCAAAGCGTCTAGAGGAGGAAAAGGAACGTGCGACTGCGCTAGCCCTACCCAGTTCGACGGAGGGACCCTTGCAAAATATTGTAGAGACGGAACTCATTGAGAAGCATGCAAGGACGCTTGTGGACATGGAAACGTCAGGTTTCGCTGAGCTTTTGAAGGATGATACGAAATTGAACGACATGAGAAGTATGTACGACTTGTTCATTCGAGTACCATCTTCGGTGGATAGTTTACGTGATTCATTAGCAGAGCGCATCAAGCTGGATGGGAAGGCATTGATTACCGATCAAGAAAAGGGCAATGCAGACCCTCCCGCCTTTGTAAAGGGAGTTCTCACAATGCGAGAACGATATGACAAAATTGTATCAGTGTCATTCCGGGGTGAAAAGAAGGCTAGGAAAAGGATGAGAGAATCCTTTGAGGACTTTTTGAATCTAGATGCACGAGCTGCCTCTTGTTTGGCGATTTATGTCGATGAGTTATTACGCGTCGGATTACGTGGTGTGACGGAAGATCAGACCAACGAGGAACTTCAAAAGGTGATCATTATTTTCCGATATCTATCAGATAAGGATGTCTTTGAAAATTTTTACAAACAGCATTTGGCGAAGCGGCTGTTGGGTGGCCGATCGGTAAGTGATGAAGCCGAACGGGCTATGGCAAGTCAATTGAAGGCCGAATGTGGGTATCAATTTACGAGCAAACTAGAGGGGATGTTCAATGATATGCGAATATCCCGTGATATGCGAGAGGCCTACAAAACCTATCAGCGTCAGCAGGAACAACGAGGAGAGAACCCCAGTGGGCTTGATATTGAAGTCGATGTGTTGACGAACGGATATTGGCCATCACAGAATGTCCCGCTCTGTACGCTCCCTCTATCTGTTCAGGATACAATATCCCGTTATTCCAAATATTACTTGGAGAAGCACACGGGACGGAAGCTGTCGTGGCAGACGTCTGGTGGGACAGCTGAGCTCAAGGCGACCTTTGGGACTGGACCCGACAAGTTACGTCGGCATGAATTGCTTGTATCGACCTATCAGATGTGCATTTTACTTCTGTTCAACGATAAGGATGTGTTGACATTGAGTCAGATTCGAAACGAGACGAGTATTCCGGATCAAGAATTAAGACGGCACCTTATCTCACTTTGCACGCCCAAGAATCGTATCCTAAAGAAGGGTAGCAAGGGGAAGGGCATTAGTTCCGATGATGATACCTTCACCTTTAACTCTGATTATACGAGCAAACTGAAACGTGTTCGTATCCCGTTGGTGAAGGAGAGTATGTTGACTCGAGGAGGTGATGAGGGTGGTGGTATGGTGGCTGCCACGAGTGCAGCAACAGCTTCTATGGGTGGCGCTGGTGTTGGTGGTAGTGGGACGGATGGATCGATTCCTGTGGCAGTCGAAGAAGATCGACGTCATCTAGTCGAAGCAGCATTGGTTCGGATTATGAAGGCACGGAAGACCTTACATCATAATGAATTGATTGCAGAGGTGACAAGACAATTGGTCGTCCGATTCAATCCCACCCCCCTCTTTATCAAGAAACGAATTGAAAGTCTAATTGATCGTGAATATATTGAACGATCCACCTCGGATCATCGAGTATACTCCTATATTGCCTAAAGGAAAAGAGAGACAGGAAAGGCAAGAAGAAAAACAAAAACGAAGCGGCAGGGATTCCCCCTAACCTGGATGGATGCTGGAGATATAGTCTATTCTCGATAATCTCTTCCCCATGGATTGGCTATTTGGTACTTCTTTGTCTTTGTATAGATGTAGCTATGATATTTATACACACGATTGAATCAAGACTGACAACAGGTCACTGTCACAAATGTAAGAGGTACAAGATCGTTTCCTTCCCATTCTGTATGATATGTGTGGGAGGAGGATCGCTTGTCGAGTGGCACAGGGGCTATCGTACGTGGCCGTGCACTGAAGTATAATTTGGATTCAACCCCTAGAAGCGCCGTACTCCACCACTACGGGTGTTTCGGACAGCGGCTCCTGTGGGTTGTGGTTTTGGCTTTTTGGGGTGGTGTGACCCATTCCCATTCATTCCCTCTCTCCCTTCCTTCTTGGTGACAACTGGAGGGGAGACCGTTTTTCGTGAGGCATATATCATTTACAGCTGACCGTGCGTTGTCACTCATATGCCACCAAGATCACCATCGCGCCAGTCCAGCTGGTGGGGAACATTGTTTGCATATGTAGAAGTCTCTACCACTAGAGCCGTTGCAAGAGAAAATGACTGATCACTGGTCACACTTTCTTTTCCGAGATTTCAATCTTGGACATTCCAAGATCCCATTGCTCCTGTGCGGGAGGATGTTCCATCGTTCTTGGAAAAAAAGGAAGAATCTCATTCTAAGATTCTTCTCTCCTTCTCATCATTCTCACGAGAAAACGAAAGAAAAAGAAGACAAAATGAACCCCAGTGGTACTCCTTCTTCGTCACATCACAACAGTAGTGCCTTTCGAAGTTGGAGGGATCTACAAAGTGGTCCCAACATCAATCCCATTCTGGATGGATCCACGAGATCGGACCATTCCGAACACGAAGAAGAAGACGATGAGGAACGTCTTCCGCCACCACCCATTACGATGGGGATTCCGTTGCCACCCCTGTACTACAAGGGACGTGACGACAACGATGTTGATGAAGGCAGCAAGGGAACGATTGATGCTTTTACCTATACCTACAAGACACCAGAAAAGCAGCGTGGAATGTCACCAGCAGCAGCAACACCAGCAGTGACCAATGCTGCCATTACTTCTGGTATTGGTGGGCCGAGTACATCCGCTTTTGTTCCCATTGAACGAGCTCACGTGAGTCGTGGTGGTTTCGGTACACCACCATTGACTCCGTTGGTATCGAAGAATTTGAAATACTATACTATCTCATCTCCTTCTCCTTCGATGGTCAGTCTAGCACCGACAGAAGATTGTACGACTCAAGGCTCATTGACCCCTCGGACGACGACCCCAGGTCTATCACCGACGACTACTACGTCGGGTAGTGGTGGGTCCTCCTACCTTCAGGCCGTAAACAGCACCAGTCCCATCCAATCTCCTCTCAGCTTCGCTTCACCCCTCCCAAGGACACCCTCACCTTCCCCCTACAGTCGTCCTACGTCACTCCTTCTCAACAGTCATCAGAACAGTCATCAGAACAACAACAATACCAAGATTTCTCCCAAAAAGTTTCGTCGAGACTCTCCCACGACGATCATCCCCTACAGTCCGGGAAATAGTAGTCTGGGATCGAATCAGTCCACAGAGGAACAACAGCAATGTCGTTCTACACCAAGGAAACAACGACTCAAGACGGAACTTTGTATGCATTGGACGAATGGCCGAGAATGTCCCTTTGGTGATACTTGTACGTATGCTCATGGAGAACATGAACTTCAGATTACCAAACTTTTGGACTTTCAACGTGCAGGATTGATTGAAGATGCACAAACCTATCGGACTAAACCCTGTTGGACTTGGGTCGCCACAGGAAGTTGGTACGTGGAATGAAATCGAAACCCTTCCTCATCCTCCCACCGATCATCCTCGTTCTTGCCTCTCGAATCCCTTGGAAACAGTGATGAGTACCATAAATCATGACCTCTCACATTCTTTTTGCTTCCCTTCTCTTCCCATCTTCCCCAGTCCCTTTGGAAAACGCTGTGCATGTCTTCATGATCCTAGGATCGGTGGTGGACCCAATGCCTTCATCTCCTGGCTCCCCCATACCGAGACTCAGGGAAACTCAATGACGACGGATGTCAACGTCGATGGGTTACACCAGAAGCGATTAGGAACGATCCTGTATGACAACCCCTTTGGAGAACACCATTCCCTAGAAATGGATGGATTCTCTCATCTGTACGAACTGGTCTGTAATACTTCCGTCACGATGGTCAAACGTCGGCGAAGTAGTCACCACAGTAACAGCACGAACAATGGAGGGATATCCGAGGCACACAAGGTCGCCATGGCCCTCAAGATGCGAGAACGGCATACCTGGACGTACAAATACCGACCTCAGCATGTCATCTATGGCGAACCATGCATGGTGTTGGAAAAACGTGCCTTCCAGCTCGACAAGTCCGGACAGGTCCAGTCCATCCCCATTGGGCACTTCAATCCGAAGAACAAACAACACGCAATGGTTCGTGAAATTGCCTTTGGACCTGATAATGATAATTCCGTCCGGGGTGTCGCCCTATGGTTCAATATCCCCGACTTGGAAGTCACTGCCTGTACACCGTATCAAGCTCGGAGATTTCGTTGGAAGAAGAAGCCCAAGTCGGATAGTCCTGTTGAGTCTCGTCATCCTCCTCGGACCTCGGTCTCCCGAACGACGACGACGACTCCAAGATCCAATGTGTCGATTCTGGATACTCGAGACTGCTTTGTTATGGTCCGCCCATCCGATCCAGATGCCTTTGAGCTCGCCACAAGGATGCTTCATCATCGACATGCGACTCTACTGACAGAACGCTTCGTAACGACATTGAGTGAACGTGCTATCGCCCTAGAAGAATTGGCCAAGGAAGAAGAGACGTTGAAGGAAATGTATCGTACTCAAAAGCTCAGTTGGATCCGCTGGGCATGGCCGATGCATGAGGGACGTCGGGGTGTCATTGATCGGAATACACCCATCCCACCAGTCGATGGGATCTACCAACCTCGATTGAGTCCAGAGGGTCTGGAGGGGAATGGTACCAATCCCACCAAGACGGAGGAGCCTGACGATGATGATCCTCAATCGGTACTCGGCGTCTCGAATCTACGGATCTGGGATTCCTTCCTGTATACATGTTTCCATGAGGATCCACAACATCATGTCCCACCCAAGGGTCGGAATATCCATCATCGTCGACTTGAACCCTTCCTCAAACTGGAACAGGGAAAAGACATTAACAGTGATCGTAGACTACCTCACATCACCAAATCCTACCATCATACCACAAATGCCATGACTGGAGGCGGGAAGAAGTTAGCACCCCTAAGTCGTCAGAGTGAGATTTGTTGGAGGGCGTTATTGGAACGGGATGAACGTCATCCAGCAAAGAATGAATGGGATATGGTCCTAGATCACTTTCAAAATTCTCGCAGCAAGAACATTTTGGAAATCATCCAAAAGTAAAAGATTGATGTTTCTGGCTCAATCTTTTCACGGGGGTACATATGACTGAAGAATCCATCGTATATGGGGGCTCGTGGATATCAAGAAAGTCATCGTACACTCGAGAAAATCCTCCCAATTCCTACCGAGACAGCGTCAGAGTTGACGAAACCTCTTCTCGCCTTCAAGATCAAAACAGGCGGGTGCCATCAAGTGACATTGTCACGAGACTCGCGGAGTATGCTGTCTCGACGCACATTGTCATTTCTTTCGGAAACCATACCGTCCAGCCAGGACAAGTAGGTAACAACTAACAAAAAAGAAAAAATATCAAGTGTATCACCTCATTTCCCGACACGCAATTGGAACGATTCGACAGATGGCCGTTGTATCATAGCAAGTAAAGAAGAACAGATCCTGCAGAAAACGGGGGGGCCTGGTAGCGTGTCTTGTGGCTTCGACAACCACGATTCCGAGGTGTTTGGTGACTAAGGGGGATCTCGGACCCCTTGGTCCACCTCAGTTTCAACTGCTCAAGGATCCAATGAAATCGAAAGACTGCTTCAAGAACATACCGGTAGACATAATTCTGTATTGATACCGTATGCCGTTCGACGAAGGGATTATCGGCATGCAACGAAGGTCTCCACGCTATGGCATAAACAGTCAGCACCCTTTGATAAATTATTACATTCTACAGTTTTCAAAAGAATACAAAACAGAAAGAAGACTAACAACAAGGTCTTCTTCGTCAAGACCCTACCTCTTTCAAGGATGCAGGAGGTATATGTGATGCGACGAAAACACCATGCAACATGCTTCGGTACTATACTCGCCTTCCTCTGTTGTATGAGTGCTACGTCGGGCTTTCTATCCAATCGTCCACCGCATATCTTGAGATCGATGAATTCTATTATATCAGCGCAACGAACATCAAGTGGGGGACGATTGATGTCAGTCGTCGAGCCGACGAAGAATTCGGATGATGGATATGATGGACTTGGTGAATATGATCCATCCGAACGACTACGGCCTAGTCGAGAAGTCGTAGTAGGTGATCCTCAACTTCGTGTAATTGAAAAGGATCGGAGTGTAACGAGTATCTTACGAGAATTGGCAGCAATCCAGCAACAGGGTCCACAAAAATATTGCATCTTAGGAACTCGACACTGTTCCTATCTTCATCAACAAATTATTGAATTATTGTACGTTCAAATTTTTTTGACATTTTGCCGACGAGATCATCTCATCACCAATGATGGGATCCATTTTGGGGGGAACTCTTTTCAAATTCCATCTCTTTCTCATTGTTTCTTGTTGTTGTTGTTGTTGCATCGGTATTCGGGGTTCTAACAAAATGTATTGTTTTTCGTGTAAAGAGCATATGCATTAGTACTTAGTGGGAATCATGTTTATACATCGGGTGCAGGTGGGACGAATGCAGCGGCTGTACGTGGTGCATTACGTGCTGAACGTGAGGATTTATTGACAGTCGTCGTCCCACAGAGTATGGGGAAACAAACAAGAGAATCACAAGAATTATTGAAAAAGGTAAAAGATGTGGTGACGATGCCACAAAATGATGAAATGTCCTTAGACGTCGCAAGTCGGATCTGTAATTCCTACCTACTCAGTCAGACCGATCAACTTATCAGTTTTGCATTCCATGAATCGAATACAATCATTGAGGCTGCCAAGGAGGCGAAGGAGTTGGATATGCTAGTTACTACTCTGTTTCTGGATTAACGATAAATGGCAGAGTTTTAGTGTCTTTGAATAGTCCCTATGACGAGTAATTTAGGTTTATGTTACTCCTTAAAGACAGAGGGATGTTGTTTCTTTGCAAGGGCTCGTGTGGCAGTTTGGAGGACGACACATTCTGAGAGAGTTTCCAAGGCTGCTTCAATTCTTTCATCATCAGAGTCTGACAGAGTCTTGACAAGATTCTTGTGTTGGACGGGACAGAGAATGGGCCCCATACACATCGTGAGATCCATGGATGCCATGGCACAGTCTTTGTCCGAGACACATGATCGAACACGAGCCTGTTGATTCCGACATTCCTTCAATACACGAGAAAAATTCAATGCAATTTGTTCTGCCTCTGCCTGACTCAGTTGCATCGCCGAGTCATCCTCCTTGCTAGCCTTAAGTTCCTGCTTTCGAGCATTTTGAATTGATTGCCATACCTCGATCGACTCTGCAACCTGTCTTGCCATTTCTGGAGTTCCTCGCAATGGTAGGGGTTTGAAATTGGATTGATCCGTCATTATCTTGTAGGGCATCTGTACTGCCCTTGCAAGGAATTGTCCTGGCCCGTCCAAGGCTGGTCGGACATCGACTAACAAACTAGGTGTCGCATTTCGGTCATCCTTCGAAGGTTTGGCCGAGTCCTCTGTATCTCTGGCACGAGTTTCATCATAGTAATAATCAATCACATAACGGACTGTTGACCCATCTTCACGGAGGACGGTCCAATCATGTCGATCATATGGTAAGGGATGGCCTAACAGATAATGTTTAAGTGTCGCCTTGGGTGATAAGTCATGTGGACGTCCCATGAATTTGAGTAATTTCGGTGTCGCATCTGCCCTATACGTCTGTTTCTCCCATTCGACGACCAATGCCCATGTCTTCTCGTTCATGTTATTATGAAGTGCCACTACACTTTCCATATCCTCTTCTGTCGTATCGTCACCTAACTTACCCTTTCGTGATAAGGCATTGTAAAACTGTTGAGGACTGGGATAGGTCCATGTCGTCCCATCTACAGTTTCTCCTCCTTTTGGAATACTCGATTTTACTCGTTCGGTAGAAATTTCCGATTTTTGGGTGGGAGTTGGCATCTGTGTACGGATCCCCTGTGGCATTTGATTCGTCTTATCAATCGGTTGTGAATAGACATTATATTCTGGATATTGTCCCCCATCATGCTTCACTGGACAACTACCGCCGTTGGAAGATTTTGGAGGTGGAATATTACTACTGCTACTCGGATTGTGCTTGACGGGACATCCACCACCACCGCTGCTGCTCCCAACAGTGGTCGTCGACATGGGTACTTCAGTTGTTGTTGTCGTCGTTGGTGGTGGCGATACATCGGAAAGAGGTTTGAATCCAGATGGACCATGAGCAGCTACAGCCTTGAACATCTGAGTCCAATCCCAACGATATGATCCATCTTCCTGATGCATCGGACATTTCGATGCATCTTTCTTCGTGTCTTCGTCGTTTACATTGGTTGGGACTGTGATGATGGGTGGTTCCGGTTGCTGTTGTTGAATATCCTTCCCAATTTCATCTTGATGTTTCGAAATTCCTCCACCCATTATTATTTGTTACAAGAAACAAGCGTGTGTGTAAGCGATTTATACAAATATACTTTTTGAATTTTGTAGAGTGGAAACTTTTCTTCTACGTAGTAGAGTTGAGACAAACCAATTTTGTGCTTGTTGCTCGACAGTGAGTCATGTCGAGAAAACGTACACAAATGTTTTCGGAAATACATCATTCGTAGGCCGTGACTCGTCGTCCGAGGTAAAGAAAATTTGAAAATACGGGGAGATGTTATAGGGGCGAGGGATTTTTTAATATCCCCCCTTTTAACAGCATTTCGGACGGAAATGTGGTAACATACCTACCGGACGTAGGTATGATCCCAGGTTACTTTGACTCCAACCTACGATACATAGGGCAATCGTGGCCCATGACTCATAAGGCCGTGAATGAAGTTTACAGTTACTGTTACGCCTATACTAGTAATGAATCTAACTTGAACCTGGAGAGGCCCAAGACCACCCAAGGTCAAGATTCAGATCAAATTCGAAGCAAGAAAACGGATGGAGTAGAAAATAAATCATGAAGTAAATCATAATTCCTCCGTTTGCACCTTTTTCTAGCAATTACGCATATCGCATCGCGATATTCGTAGAGTTATCAACCCCTACCAAATCTACGTACATTCCTACAGGGCCCCCTCTGGTCCCTACACACATACAGTACACCAAAAGTCGTTACTGTTTGTCACCTTTCTTGGCCTAATCCAAAAACGAATGCTGTCGATTCCTACGAGTCAATAGTTCGAAACGGACCCATCGTATGTATGCATACCACCTGCCTACGACCCATATCATACGACTTTCAGAGAGAATTCCACGTGGAGTTAGGTGGTGGCCTCCGACACTGACAGCCAACCCCGCCGAATCTGGTGAAATCCCGTTCAGGCCGATCCTTATCGCACCGAGAACATGCTCCGAGAACTTCATTTTTCCCCAAAAAGTTCTCGGCGCGCCGGAAAACCCGTCCTTATGGGGCCCCAACCGAGAACTTT
>Ga0194115_10004870_pt1 | contig 14190 bp, 9 predicted proteins | sample TA2MahsurfametaG_3_FD_148656 | JGI IMG/M metagenome (GOLD analysis project Ga0194115, IMG submission 148656) | Freshwater microbial communities from Lake Tanganyika, Tanzania - TA2015002 Mahale S4 surface | ecosystem: Environmental > Aquatic > Freshwater > Lake | place: Tanzania: Lake Tanganyika...
CATCAAGTCACGTACATCCATGGGTAATGCATTCCGCATCCGGGCTTCTGCGATCAATCGCTGTTGTGCCAATTCATGTGCCGCACGAAGAGCACCAAGCTTAGTTTCGAATACCCGAGAGAGTTTTTGAAGATCACTCAAGAAGGCAGTATCATTCGCTAACGCAGGATCGATATCGAGTGCAGATACTGCCTGGTAACCACCCGAATCCGGTGTAAACACAACAGGAGACTGAGTTTCGTTCCCGCTTCTATGTGATGAAGGTGTACCAGGCCTTTGGCTTCCTCCATTCGAATCGCCACTCGCGAATACAGTATTCTGGGTACCCAGATCAAGCGGACCATTCGAAGTCCCAGGTCGAGACAACGGACCGGTTTTCTCCGATTCCAAGGTCCAAAAAACAGGATCACCATCCTTACACTCTCCACGCTTCCTCTTTATCTTTTCTAACTTCCTCTTCATTCGATCCATTACCCGTCGCAGTGGAAGAAGGCCGGGGGGGCGATTCGCTGAGTCTGCTAGCTTTTGATACTTTGCTCCGGCGTCAGCGTTTGTTGCATCATTTTCGGACAGGTGCATAGCTCGAAGAGCGATTACTTCCTGCTTCACAAAGGGATGGGAGCTTAGCAAGGCAGAATCGTGTCGCTGACTGGGTTCTTTCTCACAGCAACATCGCACAAAATCGAGCATTTCGGGTGACCAGTTGTCTGGATCGGCCAGTGTCGGTGATGGTTTCGTCGGAATGACGAAAATAGCACGGAGAGGATGTAGATTCGCATGGGGCGGTGCGCCTTCGGCCATCTCAATAGCTGTAATTCCTAATGACCATACATCTGCCCGACCATCATAATGTGACTCCTGAATCACTTCCGGTGCCATCCAATATGGAGAACCGACTACCGTCTTTCGTTTGTTGATCGTATTGCTCAATTCCGCCGAGACGCCGAAATCGGCCAGTTTGACATGCCCATCCGATGTCAGGAGTACATTTCCACATTTGACATCTCTGTGACACACATTCGCCGCACCGTGAAGATACTCCAGACCCAGTACGATTGAAGCACAAACGGCACGGACACACTCTTCTGGTAATAAAAATCCAGAGTTGGCCTCCAGGAGATCACTCATACTCCCACCTTCGCAATACTCCATAACAATCCACATCTCACCAGGCTTCGTAGTGGGAGGTTTGATAAAGCATTCGCAATACCCGACGATGAAGAAGGAATCACACCGGCTCAATATGTCAATCTCACCCTTTATTTTCTCTTCATCGGATGCACTCCCACAATTTGAAATCACTTTGACCGCCACTGTCGCTCCTGTCGGTTTATGTTCCGCCTTAAAAACCGTACCGAATGAACCTACACCTAACAAATTCGATATCTCAAGGTTATGTGATCGATCCTCATCAACCTATGGATCGTGCGAACCGGTGAGAGAAGGCCGAAAGCACATTTCACAACAACAAAACACAGATGCAGCAAACAGAACAGGCACAGTCTCCTTCATGGATTCCGTAGACCACCGAGGAACTTGACTTTCGAACGATACTTGTACCGTCAACAGAGTCCCAGCTTTCGACACGGTGTCCTCGCCTTCGTGACCTTCCGACTAGTCGTATCATGGAGGAAGTCGGATTCATCCCGTCCATGATCGCTTGACGAATGAGGTACAACATGGAAGAATCAATATGCCCAAAATTTGAACGACGATTCCTCTCACAGATTCTCACGTCGAAGACATGGTGGTCACAAGGTAGGATCCGCCGATCCCCACACTACTCGGAGCCACAAAAACACATACGACAAGATGAGGAAATGCTCAAAGCCGACAAAGAATCCTTGACATACCGACATGACGGAATAGGGTAGAGTTGTATGTACTCTACCAGTAGATACTTCCAGCTACACTCTTAATGGTTTGGTTCGCGACGAAAAGAGAAAGGTTTTGACTTTCCTTTTTCGTGGAAAGCCTACAGCGGGGTGTCTTCGATGAAATGGAGGGAAAAGAGACCCCTCCTATAAATGAAGGGATTGCACGGTATCATATCCGCGACGTCCAGCACACTACGTGTAATTGCGGTTACGGAGGCGTTTTTCAGGAGACTGGCTGGCGAAGGGGAGGGTCGTACAGTTAACCTACCGTTATCATGCTGGTAAAGCGTCAGGCTCCTCTGTTCGAGTGGGTCGTCTACCGGTAGAAACTGCCACGAACCTCACCAACTTCCCGAAGAATTCCAAGTTCCAACATTTCTATACGAAACAATTAGGAACTAACTGTAATTGGCTTTTTTGATGAAATATACACGAACACTATGAAATAGATATATTCATTTTGCTGCTACTAGTAGTATCTGCGGCAAGGTTCACTAACAAAGTTCTCAGACCGTGAATGAAAGAGACCGATGTTTAGTTGAGGAAGGGTCATCTTGCTACTTCTAGTAGTATATGCAACTAGTTTCACTACAAAGTTCTCAGACCGTGATTGAAAGAGACGGAAAATTAGCTGGGGAAGGTTCATTAATGGATAAATTAGGTCGTTGTTTTGAGCACCTATTGTGCATTTGTGTTAGCAGGAAAGACTATTGCCTTTTGTTGGGAGGCACTGGTCTTGGTAGGAACTCTCCCTTCCACCTCAGACTTGGAATGATTCAATACGTCACGGGGGAACTATATTTCGATTTCTTGTGGTTCAAGATCGCGAGAGGTGGGTGGGTCGATCCGACGACTGTTATTCCGACGTGTCCTCACAGTAAACTCTGTAATGGGGTAGTTACATACCGAGGAGGGAGATTCCCGATGTGAACTGCCTTGCTTCACATAAACAATCGGTCTTGGTGTTAGGATCCCTCTCGATTGTGTAGAACGATTGTCGTTCGACGACGACGACGACGCAGTACCACGTGGACGACGACTCGGTGATGGATCCAACTTTTTCCGAATCTTTATATGACTGACTTCAAAGGGTGGATCGACTTTGCCCATTGTTATGGACTGTGACACCGTTGAACTATCGAAACGAATGGAATCCATTAAATTGTCAGAGAAATCAACGGGTGAGAATGAATCAGGATCGAAATGACTCCATTCATCAAAGTTCGTCTTGAAGAGGACCAGGTCATCACGAGTTTCTGTTGGAAAGACGGTTCTCCATCCCGATTTCAATGGTCTTAGCGCGGTATCCCCAAAATTGGACGACGTTGAGGCGGCATGCCATGACGTACTCTCAAAGGATGGGAGGAGTAAGGAATCTTGGTCAAGGAGAGTCGGATCCACTTCGAGTAAGGCATGATCCTCTTCACCTGGGCACAGCTCAGGTTGCTCTCTACTACCTTGTTGTTCCTCCTCGGTATCCTCCTCTTGAACATCAAGACCGAATGTTGGGTCATCATCCGTATCTTGTAGACACAAGTCAGCCAATACCGTCATCGTCGTCCTCGTCATCGGCGGCGGCGGCGACGGTGTCGGATACGGGTGGGGCGTTTCAGGTTCAAGACCGAATGTTGGGTCATCATCCGTGTCTTGTTGACACAAGTCAGCCAGAACCGCCATCGTCGTCGTCGTCGTCGTCATCGGCGGCGGGGTCGGATACGGGTGGGGCGTTTCAGGTTCGAGGTTGGTTGATTCTTCGGATACGTCTACTATTTGAGACGTTTCAGCTGTCTCTGGTAGGCATTCCAATGGCATACCAGGGATTAGATCTTGCCAGGCTTCCTGATCCGACGCGAGATCATCCAGGATATCTTGAGCGGAAAGATTGGATTGTGAGGGACGAAACTCATTGCCCACCTCGAAGTGAGCGCGTGTCGAGGAATAACCATCCGATACCGAGGCCAAGATCAATTCAGTGATCTGTCGTTCGAGGCTTGCGCCTCGTTTCCTTCGATGCTTCTTGGTTTTTGTTTTCAGATCTCGTGAACGTGATCGTGGTTGTTGTTCCTGTCGTTGTTGTTCCTGTTGTTGTTGTTGTTGTTCCTGTTGTTGTTGTTGTTGTTGTTGTTCCTGTTGTTGTTGTGGAAGCAGTTTCCGTGGAATGTCCGTAGTGAAGTGTTGAAAAATCATTGCTTGATCAAAAGTGAGACCATCGTCGTCGTCATAGTCGTGAGAATCTCCAGTCGTCGTTCGGAGGAAGGTTGTAGACCTAACAGACGAAGATTCTGAATCAACTGTCGATCGGAATGTTCTGAATGATGATTCGGTCTCTGTATTCCTTGTAAGGTAATTTCGCTTGAAAACTTTCATTGTTTTGTGTCCAATTGTAAGAAACCAGTCGAGTTCCTTGTTCTTGTTATTGACAAGGTTTGGGATGTCTGTATACCACTCTCAACTAATTCCTCTGCGAGAGACGTCTATCTACGGCTAAGCTCTTTTCAAATGTGAAGAGTATGTAGCCTTTTCTATAGGTTGTCTCTCAAGGGCATACAAACTCAACGCTGTTTTGACTTTATACGAAGGAATCTGTAGATCGAAGGAACGGGATCGGATTTCCACGAAATTTCATTATTAAGTCAATTTGTAGACTGATGACGGTTCAACGCTTGTCGCTTATACGGACGATCGTAACAAAAATGAGACGCACGGCTCCATATCCGAATCCCGAGGCTTATATAATCTAACCCTTCATCGTCCGTTGGACCGTCCTCTGGAAGAAACTCGCGTGGTTTGGAATCCCGGCTAGCTCGGAAGGGGTACGCACTTGTTAACTGTAAGGCCGGATCGCCTGTCTCCAAGGTGACTGTAATCCGTCCGATTGGACCGCGCATCAGACTTCGGGTGCAGGTCGGAGATTCAAGCGGCGCCTTAGTTCTTCCAAAGGCGTATCGAATTCTTCTTCGTAGTATACGTTTAGAAGGGAGGTGTTCATGCTCTTACTTTGTTCCAACGCCCAAGGGAGGTATTGATTCAGGAGGATATCCCTTTCGTCTGGGTCTAACCGTAACGACCCGACCGTCGATGACAAGGCAGCGATCGGTAATCCCGTTTGGAAGAGTTCTAACCATTTCAAACCTAGTTCTCCCAAAACTGTGGGTGGAAGTCCCGTAAGTGTATGCCAATAGTCGTGACACTGTTTTTTATGTGGTGGGGTGAGATATGCATATGAAAGTAGACAGTAGAGTAGAGCGACCCTTCCTCACAGCCAACGTTCAAGAGGCAAAAGATATACAGAATTCGTATCATATACATACCTGTCGATACCGTAACATAATATACGCCTGTTCATCATCTTCAACAAATCGAACTTCATCACGTTCATCAGGATCAAAATCATGTGATTTCAAAAAGAATCCATATGCTTGACCAAATGTGACATCCTTCCCTAGGACATTATTAACCGGTGCTTCACGGATGAATTTGTCATATGGGATTGTTGCCTTACTTACTATCGGTCGATCATTCAATATTCGTTTCCCAATGGGATGTTGTTTCATTTCATTCGCTAATCGTTGGAGTGTCACAGGGCCAGTAATTTCTCCTAGAGCAGCGACGGCATCTGCACGAGTCGGATCTGAGAAGGCTGTTGTCGCATAATGTAATGCGACTCCTAATCGACTAGGAATCGAACGGGGAAGAAGTTGATCCTTCGAAGATGTCGATGGTCGTGGTGTCCCATAAAAGGGTTCCGGCTCTGATGATGATGACCCCGTGGATGTCGAGAAAAACAGCTTCGACGCGATTGTCGCGGATAAATTTACTGTATACAGACAACAACCAGCCTTTGGATGATAACGCTTGACGACCAACCGGGCGGTCATTGAGTTTAGAATGATCCCTATTTGGCGCATTTTTCTAAAATTGCTTGATTTCTTTGGGTGAAATCGATAGCTCTATCAGTTTACAGTCTCGCACCGTGAAGGAGGTTCATTTGATTACATACATCCCGTCGCGAGTCGCGAGGTCGTGGTCTCTCACCGTCACTTCGAAGCATCGGCCAGATTTCACGCGTTCGTGAGAAAGAGGAGCCCATCATATGTACTCACATAGATATAACATTTCAATATTCAAATATATTCAACATATATTGCTAACAATGTAGATCTACCCTATATATGCTTCGTATGTACATACTACGGAACTCCCATCACACAACAAGAAGCGACCGCGGCTTGCACTTCCTGACACCAAAGCTTGCGTATCACACCGAAGATAGTCCAATTGAGTAGTATCTCAGACATCCATGAGCGAGGAAGACAAGAGCAAACCGATAGAGACGTCCTCGTCTAGCTCTATATCGCCGAGGAGGACAACCTTGGACGAGGAAGAAGAGATCAAGATCGCCAAGGCCGTACGGTTCTGGAAACACCCATCTTTGAAGGATGTTCCAACGGAGCAGAAACGTTTGTATCTGAATGAAAAGGGAATTACAGATTCGCAGATACATCAAGCCTGGGATCGCATTCTAGAGGAAGAAGAAACAACGTCGGTTGGTGATGTACCATTACAGACATCGACGAAGGCGGCGGTAGTAGACCGTGAAACGCCTCGCCCCTCAATAATCCAAACCGTTGGACGACCACCGCTACCGACATCAACAACCCATCATCCGATGTATTCTGAAACGATTCCATATCCGAATACGACAAATCTAAATTATCCTTCTTCTTCTGCTGCTGCAATATCTCCATATCAATCACAATATTCGGCATCATACCCGCCTCGATACCCTGACGAGGACGATAGTCCTGGTCCCTTTCTTCGTGGAATGTCGTTGGTTGCTTTCGGGAGTTTGTTGGGTTTGACAGCAGCTGCAGCTGCACGATGGTTAAATGGTGGTGATTTTGAAATGCTTCCTCCACCTATGTTTTCGACAAAGGAAGAAGGTACCCCTACACAGACACAGAACGATCGTAGTGTCCATGATGATAATCATAATCTCCTGGAGGGTGACGAGGATCATGGTGATTCAGTCGACGAAGAAGAAGGAGAAGAATATGTAGAGGATGAGAAAGATGATGGACAAGATGCCTATGGATTCCAAGTTCCTGACCGGATGTTGGAACAAATGGAATCAATAGCAGACACGATGAAGGCCCATGTTGCTATTCAAGAAAAGATTTTACAAAAGTTGTTGTTACCTAGGAATGGATCCACCATTACCAATCAGTCTATGGAACTATTACGTACTTCCACCAGTGAAGTAACGAATAGCGGTAATGGTCATTCGGGTCCTCTTCCTATCGCCAAACAACCGTCACCGGAGGCTCTTCAATTGTGGGCAGAGTTATTGCAAATAAAGGGTGAGATTCAACAATTACAAGTCTCACAGAAAAAGGAGAATTCAAACTCACAGTCAGATGATGATCAAGCTAAGTCCTTGGATGAGAGGATCACGACTACGATATCAAAGTTGGATTCATGTATTGAATCCATTGGTGAAATCTTTACAAGACCTCAAGTGAATGGCAATAGCAGCAACACTACCATCAAGGCTTCAACTCCGCTACTACCCTCTTCGGATGAGGTTTCACCGACGATCCGCCCGAATGAATCGGTGTCGTCGTCATCATCAGCAGCAGTAGTGACGATCACCCAGCAGCAGGATTCAAGTACTAGCAGGGACCAACCGTTGGCTAGTGACAAACAAACTCTCCGAGAATCCGTACTGAGGATGGCACAGACTGCCGATCCGACCAAATTACGGTTGGCATGTCAACTCATGTATCTATATCTTGTGAACTTGACAGGTGCACCGACGAATCCAAGATATCGTAAAATATTTATGGGGAATGAAAATTTCAAAAAGGTGGAAACTGTCGATGGGGCCAAGGCACTTCTTTTGGCCGTTGGTTTTGAAGAGCAGAACAATAACGGCGGGGGATGTCTAGAATGGATCCCCCACACGGTATCACCATCCGAAGATGATCTGTCAGTCCACAAAGTTCATGAGGTCTTACAAGTATTGGGCATCCTGAAAACTGGACCCTTCTCACCAGAACTGGAGGCGAAAGTCATGGCCGTACTATCTCCCGATGCTGATACTATAGTACCGTCAATAGAGGTGCAACTAGAGTCCCTGCCGACGCTCGAACCCGAAGTGCAACAACAAAGTTGCAGCCCATCATCTGAATCATGCGATGAAACGAAAACCATCGAGATAGGAGGATCCTCTGCTCCGAATTCGTCGACAGAGTCTTGAAGTCCTGTCCCCAGTTTTTATGACGATATGGGTTCCGTCCTATCTACGATAGTCACAAAGTCTCCATCCGCCTCTTGTTGGCAATCCCTGTAACTTCATCACCCAAAAAAGCTGGAAGTCGAGGAAAACTTCAACATCGAAGGTAGTTACACATTAGATGGTAAATCCTAGATCCATAGTCTTTGAAAGTTCGCCACGACACGCCACCTAGTACGATTACTACTATCGTTGCCGCTCAGAGAAGAGGAATATGGATTTTCCTCCAATCACCATGAGCATGACGATGTTGATGGACTTAGGTCGTTACCAAAATCGTTTCATCACCCGTTCCCGAGCCGTAAGAGGCTTGGAACGGGCAGCCGTTCTGGTGGGCGGTTTCTGCACCGGGCCCTTACGACGGTTCTTACTAGTAGGAGATGGAATCCATTCATCTTCCAAGGGTGCACCATCATCGATCCACTCTGTATCTTCTCTAGAACGTTTCGCTTTCGATGGGAAGGTGTTGGTCGTAGCCTTGGAAGACAAGGTAATGCGAAATTTCGATGTCGAGGTCGGTTTCTTCGTGTCATTGTTGATCTTTTGGTCCTTTTGTGGAGCGTCCTTTTTAGACTCCACTTCGTGTTTGGGCGATACCGTCTGCAAAACTACATCGTCGCTTATTGATAGTGGTACCTTTGCTGTCGGTTCACTGTCGACGGTATCCGGCGCGTTGTCGATAGGCACAATTTTTGGTTCCGGTGGAGAAGGAGACTGCAACGGTTTCTTGAGCGAAAGTCGTAGCTTAGGCTTTGACGAGGATGAAGTTGCCTCCGTAGGCAATACTGGGACCGTAACGAGGTTCGAACGAATAGGATTCGGTGAGATTCCCCCATCCTTTACACGCCGGTGCTCACGACGTAATTCCTCAAGAAAGTCTTCGACGGTAGTACAATGATTCTGCCGAGCCGACTCAATCGCAGCTTCGGCGACGGTAAGTCCCGTCGAAAGTTTGGAATGGGAATTCTTGTGAACCTTCCACCATTCTTCCAAGGCGTCCATCAAAACCTCGAGACCGTCCACTTCTACTGTAGAAATGTCTCCTCGACGCAATTTGTTCAGATAGAAACCACCAGCATAAAAATTCATTGGTAAAAAGAACGGGAAGCGAAACTTTTCTTGGACACGTGTTCGACATTCCAGACAATGGACTGCTAATTGCAATGGAATATCAGCACCGTGTAGAAAATTGCCACCAAACACCAATGAATCAGTGGGGGTATAGACCGCGTGGATCCACGCTGTAGGAATGACCAACGTCTGACCCATCTTCAGGGAGACCCGTACGACGTTCTTTTCATGGTCTGGGATGAGATCAGGTAGAAAGATATCAGCTTGATTCGGACGGCATAGCCAGTCCTCGTAGATTGCTAAGTTTTCCTTGGTCGGTGGAATCAAGCAAAAATCTTTCTCTCCGTCCAAGACGTGATACCAAACTGAGGTCCCCCCAAAGTCGACATGGAAATCTGTATAGCACCCACCCGCCGATGTCAGGCAGTAATATTGGACCCTTGGGTAGGCTTCATCAATGGGTCGCTCTAAAGTCCCGTCGACCTTTTTCTTCCTTGGCCATGCACGGTCAATCCAGTCCATATCACGAACAAATCGAGGGGACAGAACCTTTTCACTGAGGGCAGTCGTTGAAAATTCTAATGATATCTGATTCAAAACACGAGGACGTTGACGATCAGTCATATGCATACACTTATCGGCTGCCTTGCGTCGTCGTCGACGAGGGTTGGAATCAGGATCCAAGGGGGCGGGTCCTTGTTGTTGTTGCTGTCGTTGATGTGGTTGTTGGTGTAGTTTTCGCGTTTCATCTTCAAAATAGTCAACTAGGTCTCCTAAGGACCAACCTTCCAACTCTTCTTGATATTCGACATCAATGACATGGACTGGATGATGATGTCCAATCAAATCTGCAATCTCTCGAATCGTCACAGGTTGTTTTTGACCTTTCCCAGTCGGGACCTTCATCCCAATCGATTTCGACGAATCAATGACTAAAATAGGCTCCCTTAGATTAAGGTTCTGGTCATTGTCCAAGAGACGAGCGGCTGTCAACTCTTGTCCATTGTGAAGGATTTGAATCCCAGGACGATCCTTCGCCATCTTCTCGTTCACCTCCTGTTGTGGAAGGTGCGTCGGTCGTGGAATGTTCAAGAATTTGGACACATGCCTATTGGCATGACAGATTGTGCCTTCGACTACTTCTGACCCCAACGAGGAAGTACTCATGGTATTAGAGGTTGGTTCTGTCGTTCCAGTCGACGAACTGTTGGTACTTGCCGTTGTCGTTGGCCTTTCGTGCGATGGGTTGGAGAGACAACCAACAGACGAAAGAAAACCTTCGGCAGTCACTTGCGATGCCCGATGAAGTTTCTACGGTGTTGATCGACTTGTCCCCTGTCTCGGCATGTTTTTCCTCCGTGCTATATTTTTTGGTATACCCGTATCATTTTGGAATACGGGCATATCAAAAGTGCTCTATAATCGTATCTATGAATGTATGTGCATTATTGATAAAGAACATTTGGCTTTTGTAGACGTATGATGCTAGCCATGTTACCGTATGCATGTGGGTACCGAAATGCCGGATGCAATTGCTGGAGTGCTATGAAACAAACCGATCTACACGATCATTCAGCCGAAGGGATTCGTTTATGCAACACATCAGCCATTCTACAAAAAAAGAAACAATTAGTAATCCTCGAGACTATGGTGTATCGTAGCATCGTCAATGAAGATCTCTCGCTTTATTTGTACGGATCGAACTGTGACATATTAGCCTTCGGCGGTTGTGGCTGAGCCTGGGCCGGCTGTCCATTGTAGGCAAAGGGCTGTTGTGGCTGCTGAAGAGGGTAATGTGGTTGCTGACCGTGAGGAACCAGGGCTTGTCCATGCTGGTATTGTGGAGCTCCAGGATAACCCTGTTGAGGACCTGCTGGGTGACCCTGTTGGGGAGCCCCAGGGTACGCCTGTTGCTGCTGTTGGGGAACACCCGGGTATGGTTGCTGTTGAGGAATTCCCGGGTATGCCTGTTGCTGCTGGGGAAATCCCGGGTAAGCCTGTTGCTGGGGAGCCGGGGGAAAACCCTGTTGGGCCCCAGGCGGACGACCCTGCATCGAATACTGGGGTTGATTCTGTGCTGTGGGTGTCGGCGTTGCGTAGGCCGTTTGTCCTGATGGGACTAGATTCGTTTGTTGAGGAGTCTGTCCCTGGGATGGCTGCATCGGTGCTCCCCCAGGAACACCATACTGTGTCGTAGCCGGCTTGTATTGAGGTGTTGATGCGGGTTGCGGAGCTGAAGGCTGTGTCGGAAACATAGAATTCATCGTCGTCGGCGCAGCAGCCCCTGAAGCGGTCGTCGCTGCAGACGGGGCAGGTGTAGCTGGATATGCTGGTGTAGTCGCAGGTACTGAAACAGACGTCGCTACGGAAGGAGCTGGAGTTGCTGGATATGCTGGTGTAGCAACTCCGGATACAGATGTCCCTACAGACGCAGCTGGAGTTGCCGGATAGGTGGGTGGAACAGCAACCGATGCAGGCGTTGCTACCGAAGGAGCTGGTGTTGCTGGATATCCTGCTGCTCCTGTTGTATGCGATGGTGCTGGAGAACCAAAGGGATTACTAGCTGCTGCAGCTGGTGTCTGAGTTCCAAGGGGATTATTAGCTGCTGCAGCTGGTGTCGGAGTCGTGACGGACACATTCGTAGAAAATAGTCCTGCGAGATCTGCAGCGACACTTGATGGAGCAGGTGCCTGCGCCACTGGCATAGTAGGAGTTGGGTTGCCAAACCCAAGCAAAGCTTGTTCAGCAGCGAAGACAGTCTTGTTCTGGACTTGTCCTCCGGTTGGAATTGGTGTGACCTTTGCCGAGCTTGGGTTGAAGGCCTTGTGGATAGCGATAAAAGGTGTCACGACCCGTAGTCTGGTATCCTTCACAAACTGGGGGGGAATAGGGAATTGAAAGCAATTCAAAGGTGAGCGGACAATCATGTAGCCAAAAACCACGCAGTGGACGAGAGACATGGATTCGTCGTACCCGCATATGATCATCTTTTCGAAAAAGACGACGTTTGTTGATGCAAAGTCGTCGAATGGCAAAGAGTTTGGCACGATCTACAAGCAAGTTGTAGACTTGGTTGGCTACCTGCCGAATTTGCGTACAAATCTGAGACCGCATATTATCATTGTAGAATTTCATCATCCGGATTTTGTCCAAACCATCTGTCGCTTCAGCGACTGCGGCTAACGGGCCATGGTACAACAGATTCCGTAGGATCTGTAGGGCCTGAAATCCATGTTTCCAATGAAGTCCCTTCGAATCACGGAGACGAACCCAAATTACGGACATGACATCAAACAAGACAGAGCTCGACTCTCGGCATTCCTCAACCAGCATAGAAACGGCGTGGTTGTAATCCCCGTCGAAGGTTTTGTTGGACGTAAGTAACATCGTCGTCCGACGAGCTTGTGTCTGTAACACCGCCCGGGAGGGACAATTCTGTGCCACCTGACGGGCGACCTGTCGTATACTCGACGCACCGAAATCAACATTATGCATCCGATGATAGTTGGCACATTGCGAAAAGAGTGGCGAGTCGGACGTCACCGGTTGTCGTGTACGGACTTCTTCGACACGATCTTTGGCAAACTCTTCAAGCATTTGGGTATTACAGAAATTCTCCAACATGGGCCAGATAGGTGTATGCTCCCCATCTCCCATCGATCTCTTCTGTTGTAAGAAACGTCGACGATCCAACTGTGGAACTTGACCCGGCGTGGCAGACAAATACCATCTCATATTCCCGAAGAGTGACAAAAAGAAGGAAGAGAAGGCAATCCGAGCCTCCTCTTCGGCATATTCATTTTGAGCTCCTTGTGTATAGATATAGTCGGGTAACAAAGTCACTTGAGGTGAGTTTGGATCGGGCCCACTGCTGTTCTCTCTACCACCACCACCATCCTCAACTCCAGCCCCATCTTGTTCGTCCTCGCTACCTACACTACCACTCGAAATGTTACTGGGGGTCCGATTCTTGAGGAATTTCTTTCCTTGTTGCTTGAGCATGAATAATCCTGCTTTCACCGCCTTGGTCGCTCTCGCAGCGGTTTCGGAAACATTCGTCAAGGCCGATTCTCCATGGAGTGTCCTTTTGTCAACCTTGAGAAGATCAAGTAAATCTTGCGCTAACATCTCTGGGGCTGACAGTGAACTGGTTGGAATCCCCACTTGTTCGGATACCATAGACGATCGAAATAAATCTGGAATCCTACGAGCTACGTCGATCGGATTGATCCCTCTCGTCTCCATCTGCACGGTATCCAAATTGATAATCACAATCTCACCTAAACCCTCAGCTCGACCTTGGTCCAATCTAGGAAGCATCGAATCTAACATACCGATCAAAAAGGGAACTGGAGCAGCAAGGTACTGAAAGAGATGAGGTGGCAATACGGGGATGTACAGGTGTTGCCAATTGAGGAGACCTTGAGCCAACATGGACAATGCCGATCTCGCACATTGTGCCAACCTGGTGGGACTGCATGAAACAAGGAGGATACGACTTTCACTCAAAAGTGCCGAGAGAAGTCGGAGCGTATTTTGTACACCAAGAACTCGCAATAAAGGTAAAATCGACGAGGCCGTCACGGATTCCATCGGCGACGTCGGCGCGAGTAACGAAGTCGGGATCAAAAATTTGGAATTATCAGCCTGTTCAATCATCGGGATCTGTTTCACTCCTACCTCCAATGAATTCACCGTAAGGACCATCGGCTTTCGATCCTGTTGAGGCATCGATGCAAAGACACCGCACAAATGGCGATGTTGATCGAATATCCGTTCCAGGAACCAATGCACCGTTCCCTTGGTATGTGGTAGGAGTTTTTCTTCCAGCGCTAAATCTTGAAAGGTGATGGCATCAAGAGTTCTACAAAAAGAGGGAAAAACAAAAGGTGGATGATGAGAACAGTATGATGAAGTAGCGACGAAAATCGGGTCCACACACTTCGC
>Ga0194115_10004876_pt1 | contig 14178 bp, 10 predicted proteins | sample TA2MahsurfametaG_3_FD_148656 | JGI IMG/M metagenome (GOLD analysis project Ga0194115, IMG submission 148656) | Freshwater microbial communities from Lake Tanganyika, Tanzania - TA2015002 Mahale S4 surface | ecosystem: Environmental > Aquatic > Freshwater > Lake | place: Tanzania: Lake...
CGCCCGACTTGTGCTTCCCGCAGACCATGTGGAGGTGTTCGACACCACGCTGCGCGACGGCATGCAGGTGGAGGGCGTGTCGGCGAGCGTGGTCGACAAGTTGCGCATCGCCGAGCAGCTCGACCATCTCGGCGTGCACTACATCGAGGGCGGCTGGCCAGGCGCCAACCCGAAGGACGAGGAGTTCTTCGCCCGTGCGAAGCGCGAACTGAAACTCGGCACGTCGCTACTCGTCGCGTTCGGCAGCACGCGCCGCCCGGCCGGCAAGGTGGACGACGACGCCACGCTGCGCAACCTGATCAACGCCGAAACCAGCGCGGTGTGCATCGTCGCCAAGAGCTGGGACTACCACGTCGAGACCGCGTTGCAGACCACGCTCGAGGAGGGTGTCGCGATGGTCGCCGACTCGGTGAAGTATCTCGGCAGCCACGGCCGCATGGTGATGGTCGATCTCGAGCACTTCTTCGACGGCTACAAGCGCAATCCCGAGTTCTCGTTGCGCGTGCTCGAGGCTGCGGTCGTGAACGGTGCGACGCACCTGGTGTTGTGCGACACCAACGGCGGCTCGCTACCCCACGAAGTGGAATCGATCGTGGCGGCAGTCGCCAAGCACGTCGGCAACGACGCGATCATCGGCATCCACTGCCACGACGACACGGGTTGCGCAGTGGCCAACTCGCTTGCAGCGGTGCGCGCCGGTGTGCGCCATGTGCAGGGCACGTTGAACGGCCTCGGCGAGCGCACCGGTAACACCAACCTGACCACCATCATCCCCAACTTGCAATTGAAGATGGGTTTCGAGTGTCTGCCCGCGGGTCATCTCGAGCGTTTGACGGCGGTCAGCCACCACGTGGCCGAGGTGTTGAATCGTCCGCTCAACCCGCAAGCGCCGTACGTCGGCGTGTCGGCGTTCGCGCACAAGGCCGGCTTGCACGTGTCGGCGATCGCGCGCGCGAAGGACGCCTACGAGCACGTGTCACCCGACCTGGTCGGCAACGGCACGCGCTTCCTCGTGTCGGAGATGGCCGGTCGCGCCACCATCGCGATGAAGGCCGAGGAGCTCGGCTTGAAAGCCGACGGCGCGGTGCTGAGTTCGATCTTGGACGAGTTGAAGCGTCTCGAGTTCGAGGGCTACCACTTCGAAGCCGCCGATGCGTCGCTCGAGTTGTTGATGCGTCGCGCCACCGGTTGGCAGCAGGAGTTCTTCAACGTGGAGTCGATGCGCGTGATCACCGACGAATCGACGAGCGGTTCGTTCACCACCGAAGCCACGGTGAAGGTGTGGATCGGGGAGAAGCGTGAGGTGCACACCTCCGAGGGCAACGGTCCGGTCAACGCGATCGACATCGCACTGCGTGCCTGCCTCACGAAGCAGTATCCGCAACTCTCGCGCGTGCACCTCATCGACTACAAAGTGCGCATCCTCGACTCGTCGTCGGCGACGGGCGCCGTCACGCGCGTGTTGATCGATGCCACCGACGGCGACCGCACGTGGACGACGATCGGCGTCTCGCCGAACATCATCGAAGCCTCGTGGCGCGCGCTTGAGGAGTCGCTCGTCTACGGCCTGCTGCACATGGCGTAATGCTGGCGAGGACATCTCGCCGAACCCCGACCCGCAGGGCAATGAGCCTGAACTGGCCCGTCACGCTGTCAGACGTTGGTGGATGTCGGCTGCGGCGCGGGGCGACTGGCACGAGCGTTGCCTGATGTGTTTGCTGGGGGATACATCGGCACCGACGTTTCCTCGGAGTTGTTGGACCACGCCGGGCGTTCCTGTGGTAATTCCGGGTGTCGCTTCGTTCGCGTTGATGGTGTGACGATTCCTCAACCAGTTCATGTCCCGGGACCTTGTTGTCGCATGGGCCAAGATGCGCGAGGTGGAGAAAGCCCCAGAAGCCACCCTTGACAGGGGCGAACACCTGTTCGCTATGGTGAGGGGGTGACTACCGAGCTCCGCGCCCGATTGGGCACCCCCGTGGTGCGCGCCCCACTGCCCGTCGCGCCGTCGCTTGCGCCGCTGTTTGCCGACGGTGGTCTCGTGCGGGGCCGCACCGTCGCCTGCACGGGTGATGCCACGTTGAGTGCGGCACTCGCGTTGTCTGCCGCCGCCACTCGCGCCGGTTCGTGGCTGGCGGTCGTCGGCGTGCCGAACCTCGGCATTGCTGCGGCGATCGAAGCGGGTGTCGCCGTTGAACGCATCGTGCTGGCGCAACCGCCGCGCGCCAGCCGCGAGTGGGTCACCACCGTCGCCGCGCTCGTCGAAGGGTTCGATCTGCTCATCGTCGCGCCACCTGCATCGCTGAGCCAGCACGATGCACGCCGACTACAAACGCGCATTCTCGCGCGACAGTCGGTGCTCGTCGTCGTCAATCCGCCGGCGTTACCGTCGCTCGGCTCGGCCGACGTGTTCGCATCCGATCTTGATGTGCATGCCGACACGGTTTCGTGGTCGGGCATCGAGCGCGGCGGCTCGCACATCACGCAGCGCACGGTGAACGTGCGCGTTGCGGGCCGGCGTTGTGCCTCGCCACGCGAAGGGACGATCACGTTGCCATGCTCGATGCGCCAACCCGCGTCGTAGTCGTCCAGTTTCCGCACTGGTCGTCGTTTGCTGCCACGCTCGGTCGTACAGCGCGTACCGCATTCGAACCAATCGTGCAGTCGGTCGTCGAGCATGCCCCGCTGGTCGAAGTCACCGCGCCAGGGGTGATCGTCTTTGCGACGCGTGGCCCGTCGCGTTACGTGGGCGGCGACGAGCGGCTTGCTGCGCTCGTGCAGTCGGCGGTGGGCGGTCCCGTGCACACGATGATTACCGCAGCACGCGCAATGACGTTCGACGAAACGCAGGCTGTCTTCGGTGTCGGCATCGCCGACGGACGTCTCGCTGCGGGCATCGCATCGCGTCATGCGTTGCAATCGGGCGAGCCGCTCGTCGTGCCGGTCGAGGCGTCGGCGCGCTGGCTCGCCACATCGTCGGTGCGCGAGTTGATTGAGTGTGTCGAAGTGATCGGTGCGGCGATCGGTGCGGGCGTGCCCGGTGTCGACGACATCGCGTCGTATCGCGACGTGGTGTCGCTGCTCGAACGGCTCGGTTTGTATCGCTTCGGCGACGTTGCTGCACTGAGTGAACCCGACCTCATCGCGCGTTTCGGTGCGTTTGGTCGTGATCTCTCGCGCTTGTCGCGCGGCCTCGACCGCCATCCACCGATTGCGGTTTCGCCACCGCCCGATCACGTGTGCGCAGTGCAGTTTGATGCCCCCGTCGAATCGCGTGACGCGGTGGTGGCGGCAAGCGACGACCTCGCCGTCGGGCTCGTCGACCATCTCACTGCGAATGGGTTGGCGATGGTGCGCCTGCACGTGCTGATCGACTCCGACCATGGCGAGCGCAGCGAACGAATGTGGTACCGCTCCGAGGGTTTCACCGTGCGTGCCATCGTCGAGAGCGTGCGTTGGCAAATGGACGCATGGATCACCCACGATGCGCCCACCAGCGGTGTGGTGTCGTTGCGTTTGTCGCCCGAACAAATGGTGGTTGATGTGGGCCGGCAAGCAGCCTTCTGGGGTGGTGTGCGCGATGGTGATCGTCACGCGCAACGCGCGGTGCGGCGCGTCGCCGATATGAACGGTGCCGAGTCGGTCACCGTGCCTGCGTGGCGAGGCGACCGCGACCCGGCGCGATCATTCGAGTTCGTGCGCAGTGACGCCATCGACCTCGAGCGGCGCGCAGAAGGTGATGTAGTCGATCTTGCGACGGGTGAGTGGCGCGGCGCGTTGCCGTCGCCCGCCCCGTCGCTTGTGTTCGACGCATCGGCGAACGCAGCAGAAATTCGTGTGCTCGACGCTGCGGGTTGCGCGGTAACCGTCGACGCGCGGCATGCGATGAGCGGTGATCCGTCGGTCGTGGGCATTGACGAGCGTCTCTACGACGTGGTCGCGTGGGCTGGGCCGTGGCCGCTGGAAGAGCGCTGGTGGGATCCGCGGCGTGCGCGGCGTGCAGTGCGATTGCAGTTGTTGGTGCGGTCGCGGTCGTCGGCGCACCGCGCATCGCCGAGTGTGCACGGCATCGCGATGGTCGCGGTGCTCGAGCGTCGTGTATGGCGTCTCGCCGCGTGGTACGCCTGACCCGCAAGTCGCGTGAACCGCGGGGTGCGCGTGAGCACTACCGTGTCTGCGATGCCTGCCACGTCGTCACGCGACGCCGAACTCGTCGCATCGCTGTGTGCGTATTTTCGTGCTGTGACACCGATTGACGATCGCGAGCGCGAATCCGTCGCCGAATTTCTCGACGTCGTGCCGCAACTCGTGTCACCGTTCAGCGAGCACGCCGATATTCGCCATGTGACGGCGTCGGCGATCGTCGTTGGGCGCCGCGGTGTCGCGCTGCACGTGCACAAACGACTCGAGTTGTGGTTGCAGCCGGGCGGGCACATCGCCGATGGCGAAGACCCGCCTGGGGCCGCGGTGCGCGAGGCGCACGAAGAACTCGGGCTCGCTGTCGTGCATCCGCACGACGGGCCGCAGTTGATCCATGTTGATGTGCACCCTGGCCCGCGCGGTCATCGTCATTTCGACCTGCGCTATTTGTTGCTCGCTGGCGACGACGACCCGCATCCGGGTGAAGGCGAGAGTCCTGATGCGCGGTGGTTCACGCCCGATGAGGCGTTCGCTGTTGCCGACGCGGGTCTGCGCGGCGGGCTTGCTGCTGCCAAGCGAACATATGTTCGCTATCGTGAGTGAGTGTCGTTTGGGCTCGTCGAGCAACGCGCTGATCATCACGCTGGCGACTACGCCGAACTGCATTGCCGGTCGCAGTTCTCGTTTCTGCACGGCGCGTCGTCGCCCGAGCGCTTGGTGGAGGTCGCCCACGCTCTCGGGTTGAGCGCACTCGCCCTCACTGATCGGCACGGCTTCTACGGCGTCGTGCGGTTCGCGCAGGCGGCGCGTGACACGAGGGTGCGCACGGTGTTCGGCGCCGAAGTGTCGTGCAGTGGTGCGGCGCGCGGTAGTGCGCCGCAGTCGGCCGCGACCGGCGACGACACGTTCGGCGATCTCGTTGTCATCGCCGACGGGCCCGCTGGGTATGTCGCGTTGTCGCAGGCGCTCACCGACGGCCAACTGCGCGGGTCGAAGTCGAACCCGATTTTTGACGTCGAGTCACTCGCGCAACGCGTGGGCGGGGAGTGCTTCGTGCTCACCGGCACGCATGATGGGCCGCTGGCACGCGGGATGCGTGACGATTTACGGCGTGACCGCGCAGCGAGTGACGGCGCCCACCGAGCCCGCCGGTCGCTCGAGTTGTTGATTGACGCATTCGGGCGCGATCGCGTGCTCGTCGAAGTGTGGAACCATGGCGACCCGCTCGATGTGTGGCGCAACGACGCGCTCGTCGCGCTCGCCACCGGGTGCGGTGTCGGCGCGGTGGCCACCAACGACGTGTCGTATGCGACGCCCGGTGATCATGTGCTTGCCTGTGCGCTCGCCGCGGTGCGCCATCGTTGCAGCCTCGACGAACTCGACCCGCGCTTGCCGCCCGCCGCCGGCGCGTGCTTGCGCAGCGGGGCAGAGCAGCACCGGCGCTTTGCTCGGTATCCCGGTGTGGTCGATCGCGCGGTCGAGATTGCGCGCGCCACGGCATTCGACTTGTCGCTCATCGCACCGCGTTTGCCGCCGTTCCCGTGCCCGGACGGCCTGAGTGAGATCCAGTTTCTACGCCGACTGGTCGAAGCGGGCGGGCGGCGCCGTTACGGCGAGCGTCCGCTCGGTGCGCATGAAGACTTGTCGCTGCGTTCGCGCGCTTGGCGCACCATCGACCATGAACTCGCGGTCATCGAACAACTCGGGTTCGCCGGCTACTTCCTCGTCGTGTGGGACATCGTGCAGTTCTGCGAGCGCAACGACATTCTCTGCCAGGGTCGCGGCAGTGCGGCCAACAGTGCCGTGTGTTTCTCGCTCGGCATCACCAAGGCCGATGCAGTGTCGCTCGGTTTGTTGTTCGAACGTTTCTTGTCGGCCGAGCGCGACGGGCCGCCCGACATCGATCTCGACATCGAAAGCGACCGCCGCGAAGAAGTCATCCAGTACGTGTACGAGCGCTACGGGCGTTTGCGTGCAGCGCAGGTCGCCAACGTGATCACCTACCGCGCCCGTTCGGCGGTGCGCGACATGGCGCGGGCGCTCGGTTATTCGGCCACCGACCAAGATGCGTTCAGTCGTCGTTTCGATTCGTGGAGCCCGATCAAGCAGCAGCACGAGGTGACGGTGCCCGACTTGGTGGTGCAACTGGCGCAACGTGTGCAAGACGCACCGCGCCACCTGGGCATCCACTCCGGCGGCATGGTGATTTGCGACCGCCCGGTCAGCGAGGTGTGCCCGGTCGAGTGGGCGACGATGCCGGGTCGCAGCGTGCTGCAGTGGGACAAAGACGACTGTGCGGCGGTGAACCTCGTCAAGTTCGACCTGCTCGGGCTCGGCATGCTCTCGGCGTTGCACCGTGCGATCGACTACATCGAAGAGTTCCGCGGGCGCCGCGTCGACTTGGCGGAGATTCCGCAAGAAGACGAGGTGTACGCGATGTTGTGCCGCGCCGACAGTGTCGGTGTGTTCCAGGTGGAGTCCCGCGCGCAGATGTCGACGCTGCCGCGCTTGAAGCCGCGGCGTTTCTACGACCTCGTCGTCGAGGTGGCGCTCATCCGCCCGGGCCCGATCCAAGGCGGTTCGGTGCATCCGTACATCCGCCGTCGCAACGGACAAGAACCCGTCACGTATCTGCATCCGTTGTTGGAGAACAGTCTCGGCAAGACGCTCGGCGTGCCGCTGTTTCAAGAACAACTCATGCAGATGGCGATCGACGTCGCCGGCTTCACGCCGTCGCAGGCGGATGAGTTGCGTCAGGCGATGGGTTCGAAGCGATCACGGGCGCGCATGGCCCGGCTGCGCGACCGGCTGTACGAAGGCATGGCGCACCGCGGCATCGTCGGTGCGGTGGCGGATGAGATCTACGACAAGATGGCGGCGTTCGCCAACTACGGGTTTCCGGAAAGTCACTCGGTGAGTTTCGCCTACCTCGTGTACGCGTCGTCGTGGATCAAGCTGCACGAGCCGGCGGTTTTCTGTGCCGCGCTCATCAACTCGCAACCGATGGGATTCTGGTCGCCGCACACGCTGGTGCAGGATGCGCGTCGTCACGGCGTGGTGGTGCGCACGCCCGACATCAACGCTTCGCGTGCCGGCGCATGGCTCGAACCCGACCCGCAGTCGACCGGCGGTCTTGCCGTGCGGCTCGGCATCGGTTCGGTGCGCGGTATCGGTGCCGAGCTTGCAGCACGCATCGGAGCAGCGCGGCCGTTCAACGACGTTGAGGATCTCGTACGTCGCGTGCCGGGCATCTCGGTGAAGCAACTCGAGGCGCTCGCCACGGCCGGTGTGTTCGGTGAATCGTTCGATGTCTCACGCCGCACCGCGCTGTGGAATGCAGGAGCCATCGTTGAGTCGTCACCCGACCGACTCGCCGGCACGGCGACGACATCCACCCCGCGACTGCCCGGCATGCAGCCGGTCGAAGAAGCCGTCGCCGATCTGTGGGCAACGGGCGTGTCACCCGAAGGGCACCCGACGCGTTTTCTGCGTGACTCGCTGCGCGAACTCGGGGTGATCACCGCGCTCGAGTTGGGCGAACGCGCCGCGCACGAACCCGAGTCGCGCGTGCTGGTCGCCGGGGTGGTGACGCACCGGCAGCGCCCGATGACCGCCAAAGGCACCACGTTCTTCAGCCTCGAAGACGAGACGGGGCTCATGAACGTGTTGTGTTCGCGCGGTTGCTGGGTGCGTCACGCCGAGGTGCTGCGTCGCGCGAGCGCGTTGCTCGTGCACGGTCGCGTGCAATATGCCGAAGGCGCGGTGAACGTGATCGGGGAGCGCTTCACCGAGTTGCGCGTGCCGATTCGCATGGCCTCGCGCGACTTCCGCTAGGCGGTGGGGCACCACCGTTCTCTTGCCAGCACTACTCGCTCGGTGTCTCGTTCAGCCCATCGTTGAATGCACGGTACGTGTCGTAGATGTCCTTGCATTTTGCGCACAGCGGCAGTTGCCTCGGATCACGCGACGGCACCCAGCGGTGACCGCACAACGCTTCAAGCGGTGTGCCTTCGATGCGCGCCTGCAACACCTTGGCTGCCGCCGATTCGTCACCGTCGGTCTTCACGATGTGTGCGCACTCAGGTTCGCCCGTTTGCGGAACGTGCTCGCGTCGCGTCTCGACGGCATCGGCCGTTTGCGTACTCGGCGCGGTGTGAACCGTCATCATCCCTGCACGAACGCCACAGCGATGGCGACACAAGCGGCACCCACCGCGAGTGGCACCACGATGCTGGCCCATGGCGGCACGCGCCACGACCGCGGAGCCAAGGTGAGCGCACCCACGAGTGCGCCGATTGCCGCACCACCGAAGTGGCCGCCGACCGACACGCCAGGCACGGCGAGCGTGAACAACACGTTGATGGCGAACACGACACCGAGACCCGTGCGCAGCGGGTTGACGCCGCGCTGGCCGACACCGACGACACTTGCCGCCATCAAGCCGAACACCGCTCCCGATGCGCCGCCCGTCGCCGCATCGGGTGAGAGCAGCAGCGCACCGAGCGAGCCACCGAGTAGCGCAGCGAGGTAGAGCAGACCAAAACGCAGCGACCCGATCGTCGGCTCAAGCAGGCGACTGAGTTGGTAGAGCAGCAACATGTTGAACCCAACGTGGATCACGCCGAAGTGCACGAAGCCGCACGAGAGCAGCCGGTACCACTCGCCCTCTTCGAGGAAGATGCGGGAGATGACGAAACCCATCGTGCGGTCGCCCTCCGTGCTGCCGAACATCACCGAACCGACTTCGCCGAGGGTCATCCAGATGAAGAGCCCGACGTTGATGGCGATGAGTGCGTTGCTGACGACGAATGGTGGCGTGCCACGAAAGCGGCCGGATGGGCGACGGAATTCGAACGGCACCCGCGCTTCGCGTGGCGCCCCTCCACTGCGTTCGCGACCTAGCTCGCCGTTGCCTTCGCGTCGACCCGACTCGCTGTAGGGAAGGTCGCGCCGTGGGTCGGGCGGCGGAAGGTTCGGCGGCGGCAGGCTCACGTCAGCGGGGCGGCGCTTCGGCAACCGCGCGGTTGGCGAGGTACCACTCGACCGTCGAACGCAGACCGTCTTCAAAACTGGTGTGCGCGTGCCAGCCGAGCACGGCCTCGGCACGTGATGCATCGACGCGGCGGCGCGGTTGGCCGTCGGGCTTCGTTGCATCCCACACGAGGTCGCCGGAGAAACCGACGACCCGAGCAATCGTCTCGGCAGTTTCACGAATGGTGATCTCTCGGTTGTTACCGAGGTTGAGCGGCTCGCTGCCATCGTGCAGTTCGGCAGCCAACACGATTGCCGCCGCCGCGTCGCTCACGAAGAGATAATCACGACTTGCGGCACCCGTGCCCCACACGTGCACCTTGGCGACGTTCCTTTCCTTCGCCTCCACGCACTTCTTGATGAGTGCGGGAATCACGTGCGACACCGACTCGTGGAACTTGTCGCCAGGCCCGTACAAGTTGGTCGGGATCACGAACGCAAATCGCTGACCGTACTGCTGAGCGTTGACCTGCGCATGCACGAGCAGCGCCTTCTTGGCGATGCCGTACGGCGCATTCGTCTCCTCCGGATAGCCGTCCCAAATCGACTCTTCCCGAAACGGCACGGGTGTGAACTTCGGATAACTGCACACCGTGCCAAGTACGACAGTCTTCTCGACGCCCATCGTGCGTGCAGCCTCGATCACGTTGACACCCATCTGCAGATTGTCGAGGAACAGCGGCGCCGGCTCAGCCTGGTTGTAACCGATACCGCCGACGCGTGCGGCGAGATGAATCACGTGGCTCGGTTTGTGCTCGGCAAAGAATGCCTCGGCCACACCGTGCTTGGTGAGATCGTGTTCGGCGTGCCGCGGCACCACGACGTGCGCGCCCGCGTCGCTCAAGCGCCGTACCACATGGCTGCCCAAGAAACCCGCTCCGCCGGTGACGACAACGATGCGGTCACGCCAGAATCTCGGGTTCGTTTGTGGCGTGGTCACGGTGGCTCCAGCGTATGCGAGGAACGACCGACAGAATGTAGCCAATGAGTCGTGTGCGCGTGGCGCTCACCTTCGAGCACTGTTGGCGTGAGTCTCCGGGCGGTACGGGTGTCGCGTCGGTGGAACTTGGTCGTGCGCTGGCCGCCCGTGGCGACGTGGAGGTCGTCGGTGTCGCAGGTCGGCATCGTCGACCGGCAACACCCGGCTACGAGCCGACCGTCGCGATGAAGTACCTGCCGATTGCCGGTCCGCTCCTCGTCGAAACATCGTTGCGCTTCGGGTGGCCGCGCGTCGAGCGGGCCACGGGGCCACTTGATGTGTTGCATGCGACGAGCATCATCCCGTTTGCGTCGTCACCGAAGTTGCCGCTCGTCGTCACCGTGCACGACCTTGCGTTCTTGCATCACCCGCGTTACTTCACCGCGCGGGGTCGTGATGTGTTTGCGCGGTCGCTCGCACAAGTGCGTCGACATGCATCGCTCGTGCTGTGTTCATCGCGAGCCACGTTCGATGATTGCATCGCAAACGGTCTTGAAGCGAGTCGCCTGCGACTGGTGCCGCTCGGCGTGCGACTTCGCTCGGCCGACGGCGCGCAAGTGGCTGAAGTACGAGCCAAGTATTCGTTGCCCGCCGACTATCTGTTGTTCGTCGGCACGCTCGAGCCACGCAAGAATCTGCCGCGCCTCCTCGAGGCGCATCAGTCACTCGGGGCCGCGGTGCCGCCGCTCGTCATCGCCGGCGCGGTCGGCTGGGGCGACGACGATCTCAAATCTCGTCTCGCTGCGGCGAACAATGCGGTGTCCATCGGACACGTGCAGGATGACGACTTGTCGGCTATATATGCCGGAGCACATGCGCTGTGTTATCCGTCGTTGATGGAGGGTTTCGGGTTGCCGATTCTCGAGGCGATGGCCCAGGGCACCCCTGTCGTCACCAGCCGAGGCACCTCAACCGAGGAGGTCGCTGGTGGTGCAGCGGTGCTCGTCGACCCGATATCGACTGAATCAATCGCCGACGGTATTCGTGACGCGCTCGCACGACGCAGCGAACTATCGCAGCTCGGTGTGGAACGCGCAAAGGGTGCCACCTGGGATGCGACGGCCAGTCTCGTCGCGCGGGCGTACCGCGACGCCGTGCGGATCGGCGCACGACGATGACGCGCATCGCGCCGGGCGGCGGGCCATCATGACGCGCATCGCGGTGAACCTGTTGTGGTGCCGCCCGGGTCGCGTCGGCGGCTCGGAGCAATATCTCGTGCGTCAACTACAAGGTTTGTATGAGGCAGCCGGCGACGGGTTCGAACTGCACGTCTATGCACCGCGCGGGTTTGCGCAAGCGCATCCGAACCTCGCACGAGTGGTGAACATGCACGAATCTTCGTCGTCGGTAGAAGTGCGACCGTTGCGGGTGGTAGGCGAAGCAACGTGGCTGGCCGCCCGGGCGCGCAGAGCAGATCTCGTGCACCATGGCGGCGGCACGATTCCGCCGCGCAGTCCGCAGCCGACGCTGTTGACGATTCACGACCTGCAATACCTCGTGTACCCCGACTATTTCTCGCGCACAAGGTTGCGCTATTTGTCGGCGCGAATGCCCGTGTCGGTGCGCCGGGCGACGCACATCGCGGTGCCGAGTGAGTACGTACGTCGTACCGTGATCGAGCGCCTCGCCGTGCCGAGCGAGAAAGTCGGCGTCGTGCGACACGGCGTCGAACCGACGATTGGCGGTCGTCACACGAGTGAATCCGAACTTCGTTTGCGCTACGGTCTCACCGCCGAGCACATTCTCGCGTATCCAGCGGTCACCCATCCGCACAAGAACCACGACTTCCTCTGTGATCTCGTTGCTGGTCCGCTACGCAATCAGGATGTGCAACTCGTCTGTGCCGGAACCGCCGGTCGCGCGCACGAAGCGCTGCTGCGTCGCATCGCGCGCGAGCGGTTGGAAGATCGCGTGAAACTCATCGGGCGCCTGAACGACAACGATCGCGATGGATTGCTTGCGATGTCGGCCGCGCTCGTCTTCCCGAGTTCGTACGAAGGTTTCGGTGCACCCGTAATCGAAGCGATGGCGCTCGGCACGCCCGTGATTGCGTCCGCTGCGGGCGCCTTGCCCGAGGTGGTGGGCAACGCCGGTCAAGTCGTTGGCCTGCACGTCGATGCCTGGGCTGGCGCAATCGACAACGCCACAGCCAATCGCAGCGAATGGGTGCGCCGCGGGCGCGAACGCGCGACCGAGTTCCGCTCGATCGACTCGGGCCGTGATCTTGCCAGCGCCTATCAACGCAGCCTGCGGGGGAGCGCAGAATGACTCGCGAGCCCGGCACGCACGCCACAACGAAACCCCGCCGCTTCATCGTGGTGTGCCCGCACTTCGCACCCGACATCGCCCCGACCGGCAGGGTGATTACACAACTCGTCGACGAGTGGGCCGCGCTTGGTCATGAGATCCATGTCGTCACTGCGTTGCCGTGGTATCGCAACCACCAAGTCGAGCCCGGCTGGCGCGGGCGGTTGGTTCGTCGCGAGCGCACCGCGTGGGGTTCGGTTACCCGTGTGCATCCGTTCCCGGCGAAGTCGAAGGCGAATCTGTTGGCGCGCGCGTTCGCCTTCCTGCTGTTCAGCAAAATTGCGGGGATCTGTGCGCTCGTTGCGGGGCGACCGAACAATCGGCGAACCCCCATTGATGCCGTCTTCGCGATGTCACCGCCGCTCACGCTCGGCGTCGTCGGATGGCTCGCCGCGGTCGGGCGTCGCAGCCGGCTGATCTTCAACGTGCAGGACGTCTTCCCGGACGCAGTCGTCAAGACGGGTGCCGTCAAGAACTCATTGCTGATCGCTCTCGCCGCGTGGTTGGAACGTTTCACCTACCGTCGCGCATCGGCGATTACGGTGCTCTCGAGCGACCTGCAGCGCAACGTGCGCGACAAGCTACCGCCGGGTCTCGCCGACCGCGTGCACGTGATCGAGAACTTCGTCGACACGCAGCGCGTGGCGCCACTCGACCGCAACACCCCGTATCGTCGCGAACTCGACCTCGGTGACGAAGTCGTCGTGATGTACGCCGGCAACGTCGGCTTCTCGCAGTCGCTCGACACGCTGATTGCAGCCGCCCGACGGTTACCGCAACTTTCGTTCGTGATCAACGGCGCCGGAGCCGCCCTCACCCACGTGAAGCATCTAGCCCGCGACCTCGCGAACGTGCGCTTCGGCGACTATCAACCCGAGACTCGTCTCGCCGAGGTGCTCGCGACCGCCGATATTCATGTCGTGCCGCTGCGTGCCGGGCTAGCCGAAGTCAGCGTGCCGTCAAAGACGTATTCGATCCTCGCCGCGGGCCGCTGCGTCGTTGCTGCGGTCGACTTCGGCACACAAATTGAACGGCTCATCACACAGGCCAACGCCGGTGTCTCGGTGCAACCCGATGATGTCGATGCGTTGACTGCTGCACTTGCCGACCTCGCCAACGACGCGGCACGACGCACGATGTTCGGTTACAACGGTCGCGCCTTCATCGAGCGTCATCCCTCGGCGCGCCATGCGGCGGAGTCCTATGTGCGGCTCGTGCCCGATAGCCTGAGCGACTCGTGACGTCGTCCGCCAAGAAAATCGCCCGGCTCGCCGAGAGGAGCAAGACCCGCGGTCCGCGCGGCATCCGCCTGCGTGGCGGTTCGCTGTTTCCGACCGTCATCATCGTCGTGCTGGCGCTTGGTGCTGCGCTGATTGCCTACGCCCGCCAGACCACGCAAGACCGCACTGCGGCCGACATCACGAAGGCGACCTACTACCTCTCCTTCGGCGTCTTCGTTTGTGACGACTGGATCGCCTTGCCCGACTCGCCCGTGCTCACCGATCTGGCTGAAGCGCGCGAAGGCGCCGCACTGGTGTCAGGCAAGAGCGGTGTCGTCGAGTGGCAACCTCAGGTGTTGAGCGGTCAGCGCCGCGCCAAGTTGTCGGCGGTGCTCGACTTGTATTCGATCAAGGTCACCAACGACGCCGTCACGTTCCCGGCCGCAATCAACGGCGGCGCAACCCTCTCCGAATCGGCGGATGCCTGTGACGGCAAGGGCG
>Ga0194115_10004879_pt1 | contig 14174 bp, 10 predicted proteins | sample TA2MahsurfametaG_3_FD_148656 | JGI IMG/M metagenome (GOLD analysis project Ga0194115, IMG submission 148656) | Freshwater microbial communities from Lake Tanganyika, Tanzania - TA2015002 Mahale S4 surface | ecosystem: Environmental > Aquatic > Freshwater > Lake | place: Tanzania: Lake...
TACACTACAAAAGCCCAATGGAATTTGAAGCAGAATTTAAACGGAATTTTGCCGAAAATACTCTCTTGAATTTATCTTGATTTTTGGGGAGCATAACAGTTTTGATGTTGTTTATATTTTAAATTTACACGGAAGTTCTAGAAAAGAAGAAGTATGTCCAAATGGATTGTTAGATCAAAATGTATTTGATATTATGCAGGGTGTTTCAATCAATATTTTTGTAAAAACAGGCAAGAAGAAGAGCAATGTATTAGGAAAGGTTTTTCACTATGATCTATGGGGAAGTAGAAACTATAAGTATGACTTCTTATCAAGAAATTCTTTAAAAACGTTAAATTGGGAAATACTAGAATATAAGAATCCAAATTATTTTTTTGTTAAGAAAAATAATGATAATGCAGATATATTTGAAAGCTATTTGGATTTAAAATTGCTGTTTGTTGAAAATTCTATGGGAATTGCAACAGGAAGAGATAGCGAACTGGTATCTATGGAAGAAAATGATATTCTAGGTAAGTTCAGCAGTTCTAATAAATTTTATTATCGTCCATTTGATATTAGGCATACGATTTTTGATAATAATGTGCTGCAAAGAGCTAGATTTAAGCTAATGAACAACTATATCTTGGGAAAAAATATAGGACTGAATATTGTTAGACAATCAAAATTGAAAGGGACAGAAGCTTTAATATCAGACAATATAACGAATCGTGACTTCATAACAAATCATACATATAACTTTCCTCTATATTTATATCATAATACTTTCGATCAAAGCCAAAAGCGAACACCAAATCTAAACCAAGAAATTGTCACTCAAATTGCTGAAAAGCTAAACCTAACTTTCACCAATGAGAAAGAAGAATATAATAATACCTTTGCGCCAATAGATATTTTAGATTATACTTACGCAGTTTTGCACTCGCCAAACTATCGTGAAAAATATAAAGAATTTTTAAAAATTGATTTTCCTCGCGTACCTTATCCAAAAGACCAAGAAACATTTTGGAAGTTAGTGGATTTAGGCGGAAGTCTAAGAAAAATTCATTTGCTGGAAAGTTCAATTGTTGAGCAATATCTAACCACTTATCCAACAGATGGGAGCAATATTGTTGATAAGATCGTGTATGAAGATGGAAAAGTTTTTATAAATCCAACCCAACATTTTTCAGGAGTTCCTCAAGTTGCTTGGGAATTCTACATTGGTGGCTATCAACCAGCGCAAAAATGGTTAAAAGATCGCAAAGGCAGAAAGCTTGAATTCGATGATATTTTGTATTACCAAAAAATTATTGTCGCACTTTCTGAAACTGATAGGTTGATGAAGGAAATCGATAAAATAATTTTGCAAATCTAATGAGAGTAAGAATATTTCTGAAATTATCAAACAGCTTCCCCTGCTGCTTTGCCACTTGCCCAAGCCCATTGGAAATTATATCCACCAAGCCAGCCAGTTACATCCAAAACTTCACCAATAAAAAATAAATTGGGTATTTTTTTGCTTTCAAAATTTTTTGAAGAAATTTCATTTACATCAACACCACCCAAAGTTACTTCTGCTTTGGCATAGCCTTCCGTGCCTGATGGAATAAAGCTCCAGCTGTTTATTAAATTGGCAATTTCTTTGATTTTTTGATGTGATAGATCGGCTAAATTTCCTCTATGATTAATTTCTTTAGCAAAAAAATCGGCTAAATTTTTTGGCAGAAATTGCGATAAGAAAGTTTGAATTTCTTGTTTTGGCTTAAGTTTTTTCTCTTCAATTAATGCTGAATAAATATCGGTTTCTGGAGCTAAATTTACAGTGATTTTTTCACCATGCTTCCAGTAAGATGAAATCTGTAGAATGGAGGGACCACTGATTCCACGATGTGTAAATAAAATTGCTTCACGAAAAGATATGTTATTACAAGAAACGTTCGCAGGAACAGAAATTCCCGAAAGTAATTTGGTTTTTTCCAACAATTTTTCTTCAAATGTAAATGGAACTAAAGCAGGATAGGTTTGAGTTACTTTTATACCAAATTGACGAGCAATTTCATATCCAAAACCAGTTGCTCCCATTTTAGGAATTGAAAGTCCGCCAGTTGCAATCACTAAAGATTGGCAAGAAAAATTTCCTTTGTTGGTTTCAAGATAAAAGTTTTTATTTTGAGTTACATCTCTGTAAACTTGATTTTCCTCATTGTCACCCTTTTTCTCCTTGCTGTCATCCTTAGCCCTACCTCTCTTCTCCTGAGCCTTACTTCTGTCATCCTGAGCGCAGCGAAGGATCTCATGGTTTTGATTTCGGAGCCCAAATTCCTCAGATCCTTCGCTGCGCTCAGGATGACAGAAGTGAGGCTCAGGATGACAGAAGTGAGGCTCAGGAGAAGAGAAGTGGAGCTCAGGAGAAGAGCTTAAGAAGTCAGTGTGATAGTTTGTGGAGTTTGGTTTGCAGTGGTTTGGGGAGTGGATATTATTAACTTTGGTTTCAAGTTTAATTTCCACTTGCCCTTCTGTGCACTCGCGCAACAACATTTCAATAATTTCTTTTGATGAATTATTGCAAAAAAGTTGACCCAAAGTTTTTTCATGAAAATCAATTTGGTGTTTTTTGATTAAGGAAATGAAATCTTGTGAAGTGAAACGTTTTAAAGCTGAAACGCAGAAATGTGAGTTGTGTGAAAGAAAATTTTTATCAGAAACGTTTAAGTTGGTAAAGTTGCATCTACCGCCACCAGAAATGCGAATTTTCTCACCAACTGCTTTTGCGTGATCGATCAATAAAACTTTACGACCACGCCCAGAAGCAGTTGCTGCGCACATTAAGCCCGCAGCCCCAGCTCCAATAATTACAACGTCAAAATTATGCACCGAAAACCTGTTTGAATATATGGTCGATATTTTTGGTATGATATGAAATATCGAAAAGACTTTCTAATTTTGATAATCCAAGCTTTTCAACAACTTGACTATCTTGTTTTAACAATTCTAAAAAGCTGTTTGACTCTCCTGCCCAAATTTTCATGGCATTTGTTTGTACAATTTTGTAGGCATCTTCGCGACTTATTCCTGCTTCATCAATTAGAGTTAAAAGCACACGTTGCGAGAAAACTAAACCACCTAATTTGTCCAAATTTTTCTGCATGTTTTTTTCATATACAGTCAAATTTTCAACCAATCCAACCAAGCGATTCAATGCAAAATCAAGAGTAATTGTAGCGTCAGGTGCAATCATTCTTTCAACTGAAGAGTGCGAAATGTCGCGTTCATGCCAAGAGGCAACATTTTCCATTGCAGGAATTGCAGCACTTCGGACAATGCGTGCCAAACCAGTCAAGTTTTCGCTTAAAACAGGATTTCTTTTATGAGGCATTGCTGAAGAGCCTTTTTGGCCTTTTGAGAAAAATTCTTCTGCTTCCAAAACTTCTGTTCTTTGTAAGTGACGAATTTCAATTGCCAGATTTTCAATAGATGAAGCAATAACACCTAAAGTTGCAAAAAATGCAGCGTGGCGATCTCTTGGAATAATTTGACTAGAAACTGATTCTTCATCTAAATTTAATTTTTCAGCAACATATTTTTGCACCATAGGATCAACGTTGGCAAATGTTCCAACTGCACCAGAAATTGCACAAACTGAAATTTCTTTTTTTGCTTCTTTTAGACGTTTTAAATTTCTTTCAAATTCAGCATAGAAACGCGCCAACTTTAAACCAAAAGTTACTGGTTCAGCATGAATTCCATGAGATCTTCCCACGCAAACAGTATTTTTATGTTCAAAAGCGCGTTTTTTTATTGCCACTAAAAGTCTTTCTAGATCGTTAATTAAAATATCTGAGGCTTGAGAAAGTTGTTTTGATAAACAAGTATCAAGAACGTCAGAACTTGTCATTCCAAAGTGAATAAAACGTGAGTTTTCACCAACCAATTCGGCTAAGTGAGTTAAAAATGCAATTACATCATGTTTTGTTACAGATTCAATTTCGTCAACTCTTGCAGCATCAAATTTACCACCGGATTTCATAAAGTTTTCACGAATTCTAGATGCGGTACCGCTTGGTGCAATTTTTAGTTGCTCAAGTGCTTCTAATGCATAAATTTCAATATCAAACCAAATTTGGTATTTGTTTTCTTGCGACCAAATTGCAGTCATTTCAGGTCGTGAGTAGCGAGGGATCATAAAATATTTAATTATTTTTATAAAATAAACTTAGATAAATCAGTTTTGTTAGAAATTAAATCACCCAAATGTGAGTCAACATAAGCAATGTCAATTTTAACAATTGAACCATTTTTCATATCGCTTGCTTCAAAACTTACATCTTCCAAGATTTTTTCTAAAAGAGTATGAAGTCTACGAGCACCAATATTTTCAACTTCTGCATTAACTTTATGAGCAACGCGAGCAATTTCTTTAATACCTTCATCAGTGAATTCTAATGTCACATTTTCCACTTTAAGAAGTGCAATATATTGTTTAATTAAACTTGATTCTGGTTCTGTTAGAATGCGTACTAAATCAGATTCGGTAAGTGGTTTTAATTGTACACGAATTGGAAAACGTCCCTGCAATTCAGGAAGTAAATCAGAAGGTTTTGCAATATGAAATGCACCTGATGCAATAAATAAAATATGGTCAGTCTTTATCAAGCCATATTTAGTTGTGACAGTTGTTCCTTCAACCATTGGTAATAAGTCACGCTGTACTCCTTCGCGACTTACATCGCCACCTTTAACAGAGCTGCGTACACATATTTTGTCAATTTCGTCTATGAAGACAATTCCATCATTTTCAACTGATTTTACAGCTTTTTTAATAATTTTTTCTTCATCAATCATTTTTTCTGACTCTTCATCAATGATTGTTTTTATGGCATCTTCAACAGTCATTTTAGATTTCTTGGTTTTTGATGAACCAATTGCCTTACCAAGCATTTCTGTAATATTTATCATTCCAACTTGGCCACCGGGAATGTCAAAAGTATTAGAAAAAGAATTACCATTGTCAGCAATTTCAATTTCAATTTCGCGATCTTTTAGTTCTTGATTATCAAGCATTTGCGAGAATTTTTCTTTTGTTTCATCAGAGGCACTTTCTCCAATTAATGCTTTTAGAACTCTTTTTTTAGCATGTTTTTCAGCTTTCTCTAAAACTTCTTTTTTAACTTCACTTTTTAGTGTTTTAATTGCCACTTCAACTAAATCACGAATAATTGAATCAACATCGCGTCCAACATAACCAACTTCGGTAAATTTAGTTGCTTCAACTTTAATAAAAGGAGCATTGGCAAGTTTTGCAAGTCGACGAGCAATCTCGGTTTTTCCAACACCAGTTGGACCAACCATTAAAATATTTTTTGGTACAATGTCTTCACGTAAAGGACTTTCAACTAATTTTCTGCGATAACGATTTCTAAGTGAAATTGCCACAGCTTTTTTTGCATCACTTTGTCCAATAATATAGCGATTTAGCTCTTCTACTATTTGCTTTGGAGTAAGATTTTGTCCTAAGTTTTTTTCTTCTATTTTAACAGAGCTTTTTACTGATGGTTTTTTAGTTTTTGTCATTTTTATTTTAGATATATCAAAATTTGCGGGTAAATTTTTATGGATTGCCACGTCGCTGACGCTTTTCGCAATGACGTGGTTTCTGTTCGTCGTTGCAAGAAGCACGAAGTGCGACGTGGCAATCTATAACTTATGGTTGATGATTAAATAATTTATCCCTTTCTATAGTTTTATCTTTGTAGCTTGCTGAATTCAACAATATCATCAAAAAAATTACAACTAGACTGGTTAACAAAATTATTAAAAAAATTTTCATAAAAAACTTAATATTTCAACGATAGAATCTTGTAGTTCATAGATTCCAATTTTTTGCAAAGAACTAGTTTTAATAATTTTTGGATAAATTGCTGGCCATTTTTTAGCAGCCTGATTTATTTGATTTTCAACTTTAGCAACTTCTTCGCTTTTTAACTTATCAACTTTTGTTAATACAATTTGAAAACTGACAGCCAAAGTGTTGAACATGTTTATAATATCTTTGTCTGATTCTTTTAAGCCTTTAATTGGATCAATTAGCAAAAACACTCTTTGTAAATTCGCTCTTTTGGCAAGAAATTCAAAACTGGTTTTTTGCCAACTTTCTATATCCTTTTTGCCAGCTTTAGCAAAGCCATAACCTGGCATATCAACTAGCACTAAACTATTTGGAGAATCTTTATCACTGATAAAAAAGTTAAGTTGACGAGTTCTTCCTGGAGTTGAAGAAACGATAGCAATTTTTTTGCTTAAAAGAGCGTTTATTATGCTTGACTTACCAACATTTGAAGCCCCAATAAAAGCAACTTCAGGGTTACGATAATTTGGAATTTGTGTTATGTTTGCAGCTCCCGTTAAAAATTCCCATTCTTTGTTAAAGAGTTTTTTAGCATCAATTTTTTTCATTTTCTAATTGCTTAAGATTTCAATTTTTCAATATGTTCAATCATTTTTTCAGCAATTGCAACATTTGTCGCTCCTTCAATTCCTTCGAGTCCTGGAGAAGAATTTACTTCCAAAATTTTTGGTCCCATTTTTGATCTTACCATGTCAACTCCTGCAACGTCTAATCCAATTACTTTAGCGGCTTTAATTGCCATTTCTCTTTCTTCTTTAGTAATTTCAATTTCTATTGCTTTTGCACCTAAATGTACATTTGCACGAAATTCTCCTTCAGCAGCTTGTCTTTGCATTGATGCAACGACTTGATCACCAATAACAAAACATCTTAAATCATGTCCTCTAGATTCTTTTATGTAATTTTGTACTAAAATATCAGCTTTCAAACTACGAAAAGCGTTTATAACACTTTCTGCAGCATTTTTATTATCAGCCAAAACAACTCCAACACCTTTTGTTCCTTCTAGTAATTTTACAACTAAAGGGGCTCCATCAACTAATTTGATAAGCTTTGAAGTTTCGTAAGAAGAATTTGCAAAGCTGGTTGTTGGAATTCCAAGTCCGTGTTTTGCTAAAATTTGCAAGGAATGAAATTTATCACGAGCTGTTGTGATAGAGTCAGATCGGTTAAGACAAGGAACATTTAGTACTTCAAATTGTCTAATAATTGCTGATCCATAAAAAGTCATAGCAGGTTTGATTCTTGGAATAACAAAATCAATATTTTCTAATTTCCTGTCATCAAGGTAAAAAATTTCTGAAGCTTGGTTTGCAACTTTAACATAACAATCAGCAACATTTAAGAATTCAACTTGATGTCCACGACTTGCAGCAGCCTCCATAATTCTTTTGTTAGAATAAAGGTTAGGATTTGAAGCTAAAAGAGCTATTTTCATAAATTAATTTAATACTATTATTTCTTCTAAAAATTTAACTTAAACTTGCTGCTTCAAAATACATTCATTACAGCATTTGGTTTTACTTATAATAAAAACTCATAATCAGAAATTCTGATTTGATTATTTTTATAATTTCATATACAAGATCTTGGATCCACTTTGCTTTTTGTTTTGCGGTAGAGAGTAAGAATTTTACTTTTTTTGATTTTGCCCTGTACAAAAGAACGTGAAACATCAACTAGTAATTTTCCTTGTTTTACAGCATCACGCCCAAGAAGCATTCTAAAAGCCATAGAATCACGATTAGCAAGAGTAATTTCGATAGTCATTTTTATTTCGCCAATCGATAGTTCTGACTCAATAACTGGTCTTTTTTCTTTTTTACCTCCGGAATCACAAACCATTCTATGGTCAATAACACGAGCGATACATCTGCGTTCAAGAGTTTTGTTTTTTTGCAAAGGATGCAGATCAAATTTTACATATTCAACATCTTCAATATAAAAATTCTCAATATTAAAAGCGTGCAAAGAAGAGGTTTTGGCGCCAGTATCAATTTTCCCTTTGATTGCTGGAAGGCCAAGGCATTCAAGGTTAAACCATTCTTTCCATCCAATAACTTTCTTGGGTGACTTCTTTTTTTCCATAAATTAACTGCCAGAAATAACTTTGGTTACAATTTCTAAATCTTCTTTGGTGTCAACCGAAAGAGGATGGGCATCCACAATTTTGACAAAAATTTTCATATCATTTTCTAAAGCTCTGAGTTGTTCTAAACTTTCTCGCATTTCTAGTTTTGATGGTGGAAGTTGCACAAATTTCTCCAAAGCTGAAGTTTTATAAGCATAAATTCCAATATGATGATAAAAGTCAGATTCGTCATTTTTAGAGTGCGGAATAGGGCAGCGTGAAAAATACAGAGCTTTTCCCGAATTTTCTTCTTTAAAAGCAATTGCAATTTTCACTACATTAGGATTAAAGATTTCATCTTTATTTTTTATTCTTGATGCAACAGTTGCAATATCACAGTCATTTTTTAAAGCTGTATAAGCTGCTGATTTTATAACCTCTGGATCAATATTTGGTAGATCTCCTTGTAAATTTACAACAACATCATAGTTTTTATCAGAATTTTCTTTAAAAGCAGCATAAATTCTGTCAGTTCCAGAAGGTAAGTTTGGATTGGTTATAAAAAACTTTGCTCCAATTTTTTTTGCTTCTGCAGCAATTTCTTCTCCATCGCAAGCAATTATAACGTCGCCTAAATTTGCTTTAACAGCTTGTTCATAAACTCTGTGAATCATTGTTTTGCCGCATATATCAGCTAGTGGTTTATTTGGTAAACGAGTGGACGCAAGACGCACTGGAATTATTGTAAGAACTTGATTGGACATTTTTAATTTAAATTGTTTTTTGATTTGTCTGGTAAAGATTTAGACAATCAATTGATAATTTCCACAAAATTATCTTGCAATTTACAATTTTTCAATTTTAATGTGGCGCTCGTTTTTAGCATTTCTGCTTTTTGCTTTCAGCGAGCACGTAGCTCAGTCGGTAGAGCACCTCACTTTTAATGAGGTTGTCGTTGGTTCGATTCCAACCGTGCTCACCATTAAATCTCTCCGACGAACCAACAAAGTTTATTCTTCACCGCTCTGCGGATGACTGGGGTTCGATTCCAACCGTGCTCACCATTAAATCTCTCCGACGAACCAACAAAGTTTATTCTTCACCGCTCTGAGGATGACTGGGGTTCGATTCCAATTATTCTAACTATTAGATTTTTTCTTAAAAAGATTAACAGAATCTGAGTTTTTTACTATAAAACAGATAATTTTTTTGGATGATTAATCTCTTTTTAATAATAGAAATAACCACTTTTAATAATAGAAATAACCACTTCGTCATCGCGAGTGAGTAAACTTCTGAAACGTGGCGATCAACACCTTAATATTATTAAAAAGATTTCCATTTTGTCCTAAGCAGAGTTTGTTGCTCTTTGCAATATCATCCAAATGATAATTTCTCTAAAACAAGTAAGGATTACTTGGAATTTTCTTGATTTTTGTTAGAAGAATTAGAATGAAGTGCTTTAATTACTTCAAATGAAGTGGCAGGATTTTCATTTTGTGAAGAATCCTCTTTATATTCCTGCGTTTTATGAGCTTTTTGTTCATAAAATTTATCAAAAATATCTTCACGATCTTGCGAATGTATGCCTAATTTTTCGTAATACTTTTTTCTCAATTCTTTGCGTTGGCCTTGGTATTTTGAAATATTAGATTCTTCAACTTTATGATCTAAATCAGGTTTTTCTTCTTTTGTTGTAATTTCTTCGGCTGGTTGTTTATAGGATTGGATTTGTAATCCCAATTTTTCATAGTATTTTCTTCTCCAGGCTAATTCTGAACTAGCAGAATCAGAAACATTAGTTGTTTCTAATTTTGGTTTATTAGGAATTGAAGTGCTTTTTTGAGAGGTTTCACTTATTTCTTTTGTTGCAGAAATTACGCCTTGATAAACAGGTAGAGTAGAAGTGAAATCTTTAGTAAAAGCAGTTCTTTGGTCAATTAAGGCAATAGCTGTAATATTATCAACAACTCTTACAATGTGATCTTCTAGATTTCTATCGTAAATATAAAGTTTTAGATTTTGATTACTTTCAAATAATTTTTTTAAACTTTGTCTATTTTCTTCTCTAGATAAGTGAAAGAACCTAGCAAAACTTGGTATTGTAGCATATGGATTAGAAGTTACATCCAAAAATATACCATCAATAGGATTTGTACAGTCACTTTTTTGTATACAAAGTACTTCATTAGTTTTTCTTCTGTTTTCTTTAAAATATTTGCGCCAAATATTAGCTGCAAAAACATCAATTTTTCCTTCTGGAAAAATTTCATGACTGCCATCTTCTTTTTTTAAAATTGTAGCTTGATTGGTGATGGGTGAAAGTTGATCGTTTAATCTTCTTACAATTGTTTTGCCTGTGTATTTTGAATCAGTTTTTGTAAGTGAGGCATATTTTGCTTTCGGTGCTTCAGATGCAATTTTTGGAACTAAATCATTCGAATTGCAAGCTATAATATCTCCATAGGGTGCATCTATTTTTTCTGGATCAATTACCACTCCAATTGAAAATAAGTTCCAAGGAAGAATAGGAACGTTATTGCCTTTGGAACCTGACCATGCAACAGTGCAAGCCCGAGCATTCTGATAGTCAGTGTCTCTTGAATTTAAGTTTCTTTTAGTTCCATGTTGTGGGAAAGAATTAATAATAGCTTCTAATTCTTCAAATCGGACAATCATAGAAAATACTATGAAATTTGCTTCAGATGGATTTGGTGGATTAGAATATTTTCTTTTGTCAACTTTTGTGAAGTTCTTCATTTCTGAAATTAGTGATAATTTCCCTTTTTATAATACAAAATAGTTTAAGCTTAATTTTTTGATAAAGCTAAATTCTAAACTTACATCATAGCTCTTCTTTCTTCATGAAATGTAAAATCATTCACAAAGAAAGAAGAGTTTGTAACAAATTTATTTTTTGTCTTTTGCTCTAGTAACAAGAGACTTTTTGCCGCCAGATTGCTTTTGGAAAACGTGTAGTATTTTTTCAGCATCTTCAAAAGGAACTGCAAAGAATGAAAAGGCATCAAACATTTTTACGTCATCAATTCTTCTTTGGTCAACGCCTGTTTTAGATTGAATAAAATCAACCAATCTTCTTGGATCCATTTGGTCATTTCTTCCTTTCGCAATGAAAAGTCGAGCTGTGCCTTTGCGGTCAACATAACCTCTGCCTTGTGATCCAATCGGTCTGTGACCAGTAGCACCACGATCGTCATAATAGAAGTCTTTGTTTTTCTTATAAGCACCAATATCACCAATTTCGCTGTAATTGCTTTCGTTTAATTCATCCTTGAAAGCCAATTTTAACAATGCAGCAAGTGCTGTTTTTGCGTCAGAATCTTTTAACATTTCTTCTGCGATTGATTCTAAGTCAGAAAAGTTTCCTGCTGAGATAATATCAGAAATAGCATTTTTTATGCGTTGTTTTTTGCTTTCAATTACTTCTGCAACATTTGGAACTTTTTGCTTAGTTATTGTGGCATTTGCCATTCTTTGTATTGAAGTCAATTTACGATATTCTGAAGGAGTGATTAAAGTAATTGCAGTTCCGCTTTTACCAGCTCTTCCAGTTCTTCCAATTCTGTGAACATAACTTTCAGGATCTTGTGGCAGAGAATAGTTAATAACGTGAGTTAAGTTATCAATGTCAATTCCGCGTGCAGCAACGTCAGTTGCAACTAAAACAGTAAGTTTTTTAGCACGGAATTTTTGCAATACTTTTTCTCTTTGTCCTTGCGATAAATCTCCATGAATTGCTTCAGCTCGGCAACCTCTGTTAGTAAGCTTATGCGCAATTTCGTCAGCATCAACTTTGGTTCTTGTAAATACCATACCGTAGAAACTTTCTTCAACGTCAATAATTCTAAATAGGGCTTCAAATTTATCTGATTGAGAAACTTCAAAGTAAATTTGCTGAATATTGGCGCGACTTATTTGCTCTGAAGCAACTGAAATTACTTCGTAATCATTCATGTAATTTTTTGCTAAACGCTCGATATGAGGAGGCATTGTTGCAGAAAACAATACTGTACGACGTTGTTTTGGAGCAGCTTTAAGTATTGCTTCAATATCATCAATGAAGCCCATATTTAGCATTTCATCAGCTTCATCTAATACAATGTAAGATACTTTTGACATATCCATTGTTTTGCGCTCTAAATGATCTAAAATTCTTCCTGGGGTTCCAACAACAATATCTACACCTCTTTTTAGACGATCAATTTGTCTTTCAATTGGTTGTCCACCGTAAACTGCGATAATTTTGGTTTTTTGTTCTTCGGCAAAACTACTTAGTTCTTCAGTAACTTGAATTGCTAATTCACGTGTTGGAGCAAGAATTACTGCTTGAATCTTTTTTGATTCAGGAACAATGTTTTCAATTAGTGGTATACCAAAAGCGGCAGTTTTTCCAGTACCAGTTTGAGCTTTGCCAATTAGGTCTTTTTTATTTTCAAGAAGGAAAGGAATTGTTTTTGCTTGAATTGGTGTTGGTTCTTCAAAGCCCTTTTTATGTAGGGAGTTAAGCATCGTTTCAGAAAGACCAAGGTCTCTGAATTTTGTTAAGTTTGTCGGCATGATTTAATTTTTGTATATTGAAGAATTTAAAATTTGATTGATAAATTCTCGGGAAAAAGCCTATTTCTATTGGCTTCTAAGGTCAATTATGAAGCATAATCTTTTCAAAGTAAAGCTGTTAATTTTTTTGATTGATTCGGACATATTTTTCTTTGCCATATCTAAATTCTTCAATGCCTAGTATTGGGTCAATTTTGAAATATGTTAAATTTCCATCAAAGTTTCCAGAAATTTCCAAGCCTTGTTTATTAATGGTGTATTGACCTTTTTTCTTGTTTGAATCAAATCCAAGAATTAGTAAAAAATTATTGTAAAATCTTGTTAATTTTTTGTTTTTTAGAGAAAAAGCAATATTGTCAGAATATTCAAGATCTTGACCGTAGCATAAAGGAATTCTTGGCGCAGCACAAAATAAATGATGAAGAGCTGAAAGTTTTTTGTGCTTAAAATTATGAGTTAAATTATAGAAGTAAAATTGACTACCAATTCTAAAATGATGAAGTTTTGAAGTTCCATCATTTAAACAAAATTCTCCGGTTTCTTCGTTAATTTCAGATGTGATTTCTACTATAGAGTTATCACTTTTTTTGAAAAACATTTTATCGCCAATTATGAAATTAAGGGCTTTTAGACTGGATTGATTAAAATTTATACTTTCTATAATTTCGTCTTTGATTGGATTTCTATGAAAGTAAATTTTGTTGTTACTGATGTAATTTATAAGATGGAAAGGTATTGTTTTCGCTCCAACTTCTCCTTGATATTGCGCCTGTAGATGTAGGTGAGGTTCTTGAGAGTAGCCGCTATTCCCGCATTGAGCAATTTTTTGTCCAGCATTTACAAAGTCGCCAATTTTTACAGCGAGAGAGTTTTGCTTAAGATGAGATAATTTTACAAAAAATCCGTAAGAACTTTTTATAATAATGTAATTTCCCCAGTTGCGACTGGTTTCAACTTCCGCAATTTTATTATCTTTTTCATGGGAAATAGAAGAAGTTACGACTCCATCAATTGGTGAAAAAACGTCTTTTGCAAAAGATAAATGGTCCTCAAGATCAAGCCCTTTATTTTTTATAATTTTATTATTTTCATCCAAAGCAACAAAATCTAAAGCATATTTCCAAGAACCTTTATGTGTTATATCGCCATCAAAGGCTTGTTGAATTTGCCATTTTCCTAAAACTGGTAAAAATAGTCCAATTTCTCCAAATTTATGACGTTTTTTTAATGTATAGGAATTTTCAAGATTATCTTCAGGAGTTGCAAAAAATAACTTATTTAATTGTGTTGGGTTTATTGTTTTTAAAGCAAGAAGAAATGACAAACTAACCAAGATGAAGGGAAAAGATAAAATTGGTAAAAACCAAGGGTTTAGTATTTTACTTGCCACAGTAACTATAATTGCAGTGATTACTGTCAAAATTGAAGCGAAAAATATAGATAATTTTGATGGTGTCATAAAAACCCCAGCAATTAACGTGAAAACAAAAGAATAATTGTAACTCTCACTATATAAGTTTAATTCTTGTGTTGGTGTGCGAAAAAATGATTCGGCGTAGTTGCCAATTGAAAATCCAATAAAAAGAAATAAAGCGCTTAATGGTGAAGTAAATAAAATGGCAATAAAGAATAGCATTC
>Ga0194115_10004880_pt1 | contig 14173 bp, 16 predicted proteins | sample TA2MahsurfametaG_3_FD_148656 | JGI IMG/M metagenome (GOLD analysis project Ga0194115, IMG submission 148656) | Freshwater microbial communities from Lake Tanganyika, Tanzania - TA2015002 Mahale S4 surface | ecosystem: Environmental > Aquatic > Freshwater > Lake | place: Tanzania: Lake...
TAGATCTTATCGGTTGGTTTTATCTTAAATGCGATCTCGTCTCCAAACCAATCGTTTGTTTTCTTGCTCACGAATATACCCTTGGGGGTTCGCCAGTCTCTTCCTGCTCTCAGAGTGTTCAGTGCAAAGCTGTTCTCGCCGGATAGATCAGCTCTGGGACGCAACTCACCTGATTGCAGTATCCTGTCTAGCTTCCTAGTCTGGTGATAGACAGTCATTCCGTTCAGTCTCTGTCGTTCATCTGCTGATAGCTCAAACACATTGAAACCAACCGTGTTACCGGGTGGGCTAATGATCTTCCCCTCTTTCTTACCATCTGGGCCGATCTCACCTCCTTTGGGCTTAGCTTGATAACCCGCCTCGGCCTTGCTGGCTTTCTTGGATTCGATTGTGATATCTTGGGGTCCTTTGTCCTTGACTTCGATGTCGCTGTCGGGCAGGATCTTTCCAGGTATGGTCTTGGCTCCTGCCGCTTTATAAGCATGGAACCTGTGATGTCCGTCTAAGACTTGGTAACCGCCTTCGTAGCGCCTGACCAATATGGGTGGTAGCTCACTGCCCTTGCCTGACTTGATGAGATCGACCATCTTGCGCATGTTCGCGCTGCTCTTGGGATCCTGCATCTTCTCGTCGGTTTCGAATCCAACCAGCTTGGCCAATGGAATGTCCTTGACTGGCAAGCCTAGTCCCGCGTCATCTGACACATCAGCGCCAAAGTAGTTTGGATCGGTGTATAGCGTGACCTTGGCTTCACCTAATATTTCATCGCCAAAATTCATGTTCATAGTGCCGAGATTCTTGCCCTTCTTGCTGACTAATCTATAACCGCCCTTGACCTTGCGTATGGTTTCATCCAAACTCATACCCATGCGCACCGCTTTCATCATCGTGGTAGCGGCTGGCTTCAGCTTGTCAGGCAACCCGCTGGTGAATGCTTTGATATCACCTGATGCGGCAGCTTCGCGCATCTTGCTGGCGCTCATGCCTTCCACGCCATCAGCGTCTGGATCTCGCTCGCCCGCTGACAATACCTTGATGCTGGCGAAGTCGTATTCCTTGCCGTTGTATTGGTTCAGCAGTGCTTCGAACTCGTTGACCCTGTCGCTGCCGGCCACATATACTATGTCAGTGAAACCATCAGCGGCCAGTTCTTGCATGACTTTGATTATGGTGTTTGCTGCGCTGGCTTTGACCACGGATCCAAACGCTGCCTGGGCATATTTCAGCTTGAGATCATATGGAAGTGGATTCTTCTTCTTGTCCTGTGTGTGGCTTAGATACATCATGGGTTCAGCGCCCAGCTTGGTCGCTGCCGCAGATATCACATCAGCTAGCTTGCCATGTCCTATCGTGGGAGGATTCAATCTGCCAAAGCTGAAAACTGCTATCTTGCGCGCCATCTGTGATCCCTATTCCATATTTATTGGAGATCACTTGCGCATGAACACATGCCTGTCCACCAGCTTGATCTTGCCGTGTGGCGTGGCTGCCACGTAGCCCTCATGCCCAGGCAGCTCGCCCAGCTGGGCTGATATCTCGCCGCTGGTTTGCTTGTCTAGCTGGCTCTTGATCTGGGTCTTATAAGCGCTGATCGCTGTGATAGCCGCCCATAGATTGTTGTAACCTTGGATGTGTTCAGCAATCCATGCCTTGGCGTTGGCTATCTTTTTAGCTGATTCGCCGCTGCCGTCCAGCCATGAAATGAAACCCTTGGCCGCGTTAGTGTAGCTGCCTTCGCCCGCGCTGGCCATGGCCGCCATGTAGCGTCCTATCAGCGCGCCCAGATTGGCCAGCTGTTTTGTTTTGAGCTCAGTGGGATCCAATAGTCCATCTATGCCCGCGGTGTTGGGTAGTTGTATCTTGGGTGTTTTTTGCGCTTTGATTTTTGGCATCTCTGCGCCTAATACCATGAACTCAGGATTTCCCTGCAGTGCTTTGATATCTGTGATCGCGGTTGGCTCGGCGGTAGCATCATCTGGTAAGAAGCTATGCACAACCATACCTACCTTGCTGGCAGCTATACGTTCACCAAGCTCGCTGTTCACTGGTATCTTGTAAGTGATCTTGTTGGGTTTGAACACGAACATGCCTTGTTCCACGGCGGGTGTCTTGGACCATAACAGATCACCTTGGTAATAACCACGGAGATCCGAGGGTATGGCCTTGCTGATCGTTGACCAAAGAGCAGCTATCTTGATGGCATATCTCTCTCGATCAGCGTTCCCAGGGTCGCGTGCTGCCAGCATCTTCTTGAGCATGGCCGCGCTCCTTGTTTTACCATCATAGCCAGTCGCAGCGAAACCACTCTTGTCGGTTATCACCACTTGACCGTTGGCGTCGCGGCCGAATATCAGGGCGGGGCTTCCGTCCCATTTGATGCTGGTCATCTTGGGATCTTGCAGCACGCTATCCAACGCGAGCAGCGCGCGTTTCACACCTTTGCTGCCTTCTTGCCAAGCGATGTCCTCTGGATGATCTATCCTTGCCTTGACGGCTTCTAAGAGCAGCTCTGTGATCTTCATGCTGCTATTTAATTTTTTTTTTATAAGTTCTCGAGCAGCCACATGTATACTGGGCTTGTGAATCCCAGCTTCCATGATCCGTTCCAGCCTAGGCTGGACATTCCTTCATGCACTACGCCTTCATCGGTATCATATCTGCATTTAGTGTTGATCAGATATCCTAGATCGATGTCATCTAAAAGTATCGAATCCACCGTCAAAAGCATGTCTTTGATGATCTTTCCATCTTGTATTATCGTGTCCCTGCGCCCGTCTTTGTTGTTGAGTATGACTTCTATAACATGATCGCCTTCGATGAGATCTACATCATGTTTGATGCGTACAGGATCACTCACCATACCTTGGAATAGGACCGAGCCGTCCAGCTTGACCTTTGCCTGGGGAATCACGTCCCAGAATTTGCTTGATAAGTTTATTTCGACGCTGACTTTCTCGGTAGGCATATCATTTCTCCTTGGGAACTATCTCATAGCCCTTGTTCTGATCCTCTGCGCTGCGTATCTGATCGTTCTTCTCCCACTCATCAGTGAGCTTCTTGATGTGATCCACGTCTCCTGTAAAATTGTAGTAGCCTTGGTGGTCTAGCTTTATTTCCGTATCGATCCAGACTGGTTTCTTCAATACCTCACGCACGCGCTTGCAGAAAGTCCAATCTTCGCTCAGATAATGTCCGTTCTCGTCGATCATGGTGTCGAACAGCGCATACATGTTAGGCTCGTATTGCGGACCTAGGTTTAGGCTGTCTTTGTATTTGAGCTCTGGCATCTTATCCATGAGTTCTTGGATTACCTCGCGCTTGATCAGCATGAAACCAGTGCCTGCAGTGCTGACCTCGAACAAACTGCCGTTTCGGCGAGCACCTGGCACGATGTTTAACACATACTTGATTGGAATTCCTTTCATGGGATAGAGCCCACAGGCCACACCCACATTATGCAGCAATAATCTCAGCACGGATTCCGGTTCGAACCTTATGTCAGCATCGACGAACATCAGATGGGTGGCTGATTTGTTCGCGAGGAATTTAGCGACCAGATTGTTCCTACCACGCGGTATTAGGCTCTCGTTGACCATGGTGTCCAAGCTGAAGGGTATGTTATGCTTCATTGCCAACATCGTATATCTAATGAAACTAGCGAATGTCCCTTCGTTAACCTGTCCACCATAGCAAGGCATGCAGAAATGTACATGTGATGCCTGGAGTCGCTTGATCACTTCATCAGGCGGTAAGGTTTCACCTCGCTTGGAGGTGTTATCTTCGATGATGTCGATTATGGGCTGCTCAGCTTCCGTCATTGATTCATCATTCCAATTCTATCAAGACGTTTGATCCAGCCATAGTTTGGATTGCTTCGATGAGCGCTGCGAGGTTATCTTCTGAGATTATCTCTTGTTCATCTTCGCTGTCCCGCACAAGCTGGCTTAGTTTGATGATTATCTTCTGTTCATTTATCTTAGCCATGGAGTACTCCTTCCATGCTATTTATCTGCGCACTTTTTGGTTTGCGACCCCGTTTTTTGCCTTGCGCTTTGCTGCTACCATCTGGCTTTATATTATAAACGCTGGCGAATCTGTCCATATCCATGCCATCTAGCTTTTCGATGCGATCGAAATCCATCTTGTATCTGCGACCTAACCTATCCCTGCAGATGAACTTATCGCCTTGCTTGGCAATGATCATCAGTTCCATGGGCACATACTGTGGCATGCCACCCAGTCCAGTGGTTTTTACCCTGCCATACACTAGTGTGGTATCACCGATGATTTGCTTGGACAGCAATGTGTCTATCAACGATTTATTAAACATTAGCGGTGCTTTCTAGTTCTTCCTGTGTGATGTAAAGTTCTATCTTTTTGATGAATCTTTCATCAATCAAGCAGATGATTGGCATCCAGTCAATGTCCTCGGCATAGAAATAAGTGTTCATCCAGCTGGTAAACCTGTAATGCATCTGAGTGAATAGAGCGGCGCTGTGCTTGATTTGCCCGCAGTGTCTTAGCTGCACTTCTATCGCAGACATTGCGTCATTGCCTATCTTTTTCTTTTCGCTCGCCTGTGTTGCCCAATATATCTTATAGCGATACTTTCCCCAAGGTAGCTTCTTGCAAAGCACGTTCCTAGTCTTGGAACTGTATTCTGGTACTTTTTCCTGTAGCTTTGTCAGATGCTCGGGCTCCATGATCATGGCCTCACTCACATAATCCTTTATGGGGCGGTCATCTAATGTTATCTTGCTGTCGCATATGTGGTCCATGATCTCAACCAAATTGGTGGTATAGATCCGCATGTTGGCTTTGTAATTTTCAATCCTTGTCATCACGAAAGATAGACTATAATTCCGCTTCAGCGATCGCTTCAAGCTGGTCAATGATTGTCGCAATCGCCAGTAATCTGTGCTCATGAGATCGATATCTATGGCTTTTTTATAACGATGATGAAGGTCAAGGTTTATACAGTGAGGATAAAGATTGTAGAAAAGCTTGAGATTGGTTTTTATCTCGCAGTCCGGCAGATTATACTTGTAACGTATCTTCGATCCTAATGATACCATCTTCTCCGACTGCTGATACATTTGTTGCCTCGAAAACTATCTTTTCATCTATGACATCCGCCCTCATTATAACACCTGTAGGCAGCTTGTCAAACACTATCTTGCGGCTCAAGGGGACTTTGATCAATTCGTTTATCTTCCTAGCCAATGGCCGCGCGCCCATCTTAGAATCATAACCCTCTTTGATTATCTTGTCTACTACCGTCTCGCTGATTATCAGCTGGATGCCCTTGTCTGAGAGAAGATCATTGATGTCGTTGATCATCTTTGCTACTATCTTGCGCAGGCTCAAGCCGTCAAGCTTGTTGAACTTCACCACCCCATCCATTCGATTCCTGAATTCTGGTCGGAAGAAATCCCTGACAGCTTTATCATCTTCGTCGCTGCGCTCTAAGCTACCGAAGCCTATAGCGTTGCGTTCATTGTCAGCGGCACCGAGGTTGCTGGTCATGATGACCAAACAGTTACGGGCGTCAGCTTTCTTGCCATTGCTGCCCGTGATCATGCCCTCGTCCATGAGGCTGAGCAACACGCTCATAACATCTGGATGCGCTTTCTCTACCTCGTCCATGAGGATGATGCTGTTGGGATGCTTGTTGATGTCCGAGATTAGCAATCCACCGCCTAGATTACCATCATCATATCCTACATAGCCAGGCGGCGCACCTATCAGCCTTGCCAGGCTGTGTTTCTCTTGATATTCGCTCATATCATAGCGTAGCAGTTTCATGCCCATGGTCTCGCTGAGCAGCTTGGCCATCTCAGTCTTGCCGGTGCCGGTGGGTCCTAAGAACAAGAACACTCCCATGGGTTTGTTTATAGCCTTTAGCCCAGCCTTGGCCACATAAACCTTTTCTAAAACAGTATCAACCGCTTCATCCTGACCAAATAGCTTGCCCTTGATGCTGGATTCGATATCTATCGCCATGTCCTTACCATCGCCGGAAATCTGGTTGATAGGCAGGCGGGTGACCTTGGCCAGTTCTTCAACTATCATAGACTTGCTGATCATGATACCAGTTTTATCTTTGATCCTTTGCCTCGCGCATGCGCTGTCTATTAGATCTAATGCTTTGTCGGGTAGTTTACGATCGCTTTGATATCTCACTGATAGATCAACAGCCGCTTCTATCGCTTCTTCAATGATAGTCATGTTATGGAAATCTTCATAATACTTCTGTAGACCACGGAGGATGTCCTTGGCGATATCGGGAGAAGGTTCGTCGATTGTTAATCTGTTGAATCTGCGCATCAGCGCGCGATCCTTTTCGAAGCTAGTGCTGTATTCTTCCCAGGTAGTGCTAGCGATGACCTTGAGCTTGCCTTTGCTCAGCGCGGGCTTGATCATGTTGGCGAAATCCACATCGCTGTGGCCTCCCGAACCCGCGCCTCGCATCTGGTGAGCTTCGTCTATGAACATGATGCATTTGCCTTTGGCGATCAATGCATTTATCACATCTCGTAGCCTATCTTCAAACTCGCCGCGGAACTTGCTGCCTGCTACCAATGATCCGATATCTAGGTTATACACTCGCCATCCTTTGAGATATTCAGGCACTTCTGCGTTGGCGATCAATGCATTTATCACATCTCGTAGCCTATCTTCAAACTCGCCGCGGAACTTGCTGCCTGCTACCAATGATCCGATATCTAGGTTATACACTCGCCATCCTTTGAGATATTCAGGTACTTCTGCGTTGGCGATCATCAGCGCCAAACCTTCGGCTATGGCTGTTTTGCCCACACCAGGATCGCCCACCATTAGCACATTGCTTTTGGTCCTCCTAGCCAGTATCTGCGTAATCTCTAACAGCTCATTCTCGCGTCCAATGACCGGATCGATCTCGCCATCCTGTGCCAAAGCAGTCAAATCAGTGGTGTATTCTCTGAGGATCGCATCGGCTTGGTTATCATCGTTGTTGAACTTGTTCTTTCTATTGTGTATCTTGTTGTGCGCTGCTACTAGCTTGTTTTTATCTATGCCATATTTGATGAAGAAATAAGCCGCATAGCTATTTGGTTCGGTGACTATGCTGAGATATAGATCGATAGGTTGCATGTAGTGTCTGTTGCTGAACAATACTTGCGTGAAGGCGCGATTGAACACACGTTCCAAAGCATGCGTCTTGCGTGGATTTTCCGGATCCCCGTTTAGGTTTTTCTGACCATTCAGATAGTCGGTCAGCTCATTTACCAATAGCTGGTGATTGATGCCCTGATCTATCAGCATGCGTGCAAATCCATCAAATCTGACAAGGGCCAATGCTATATGTTCTATGGTGACCAGACCATGTCCCATCTGTTTGGCCATCTCTATAGAAGCTGCCACGATGCCTTCGATCTCTGGATTATTCTGCAGGTTAGCCATGATGTCTCCTGATATTTAATTTAATATAGTGTGATCTACGCATATGTCAACCTCATCACAGTTTATTTACAGTGTCGATCCTTGTTTAATTGCGCTAATAATTCTAGATCCTTAGCGCTTAGATTGTTAGGCACCATTACAGCTATCTGCAGATATTGGTTACCGATCTTATTGCCTTGGTTATTGGGTATGCCCTCGCCTGATAATCTGATGATCTGTCCATATTGGACGCCACGCGGTATGTTTACCCTCAAGATCCTGCCACGGATGGTGCGGAAGTCTTTGGTGCAGCCTAGCATTGCATCTATGGCATCCACCGTCATCTTGCTGCGGAGGTCATCACCGTCGCGCACATAATCCTTGTGATCCTGTACCATTATTTCGATCAGTAGATCGCCTGCTGGTAGGTTGGGATTGGCTTTCTGGCCCAAGCCTTTGTAGCTGATGACGGCGCCGTTCCTCACACCGCGGGGTATGTTTACCTCGATGTCCTTGCTGTCATCACCCACTTGTATGATCTTTTTCTGCGGCTCTAGTATGCTTTCTAATGAAACTGCTAATCTGGCTCGGACATTGGCATTGGCCCTCGGCCGCCCCCTTCCCGGAAAGCCGCTGGCACCCGTGAACACAGAGAAGAAATCATTGATATCAAGACCATTCATGTCCCACGCGCCGCCTTGGCTGTTGAAGTTGAACTGCGTGGTAGGACGGTCATATTCGGCGCGTTTTGCTGTATCGCTCAACACGTCATAGGCTTGGTTAATGTTCTTGAACTTGTCAGCATCACCACCTAGATCGGGATGATGTTGCTTAGCTAACCTGCGATAAGCTGATTTTATCTCGTCTTGGGTAGCGTTCTTGTTCACTCCCAACGTGGCATAATGATCGTTCATATCTCATTATAACAAAGTTTCAGAGATCTTCCAACCGTTTTATTCGGGCTTCAAGTTCGTCCATCTTGGCAGCGATCTCTGGTTCTTGGCTGCGCCAAGCATCAGCAGGTTGATCCAATGCTGTGATGTTGAATTTATGCCTCAAGGTATCTAGCCATGTATCAAACATCTTGTATCCCCACAAGCCTATGTTGCTGTCCTTTAGGTAAGCCAAAGCAGCGGCACCAAGCAGTGCGCTAGCTATGCTAGATATAGCCCAAAACCAAACATTATCAAACATGAATCACTCCTTGCATAAGAAATCCAGCTTGCAGTCTTTGGATCCTTCGTCCTTTGGCTTGCTTTCATCTGATCTTTCCGCGTTAGCATCATCGATGGCCTTTTGGCTGTTCTGATAATATTGATCATAGGCAGCTATTATTGCTTTCTGCTCCATCACCAGTTTGCGGAGATCGGCTATGTTCAACGCCAGGGATTCATAGCCTTTGTCTGACAGCGCGAAGAAAACCACGCTGTCTCCCTTCTTCTCCATGTCGGCTATGATCTGTTCAAGATTATCCTTGTTTATGACCTTCCACTTGACATCTCGCATCTTGATCTTAGCCACATTAGGCAACACCAGATTTGGTTTATCTATGGGCTTTGTTGATATCTCAATCTGTTTGACTGGTGTCGCGCAACCAGCCAATCCCAAGCTAAGGACTGACATAAGCAGGATTAGCGATGCTCGGACATTCATTGTTTATCTCACCCTTCTTTGTTGCTCTGCGCTCAGCGTCAGTTAGTGATGCACCGCTCAATATCTCGAAGCAGCGTCCAACATTATCTGTTCCCCTGTTTATCTTTTCTTCTACCAACCCGGGTTTCTTTTCGGCCAGCTTGCCTAGATCATGCTTGATCAACTTGTCAGTTAGGTTTTGCTTGTCTACCTGCGCTTTGGAGAAAGCATCATTCACGACTTTGAGAGTCTCTGCTTGCTTCTGCATTTCGGCTTGCTGTTGTTTTATGGTCTCTTCTTGCAGCTGGACCGCTGTCTCTAGCTTAGCTTGATTAGCCATGAGATCCATGATCCTCTTTTGGCTGTCTTGGTAATACCAATAAAAACCTGCCACCATGGTGGCCACAGCGACACCTATCATGGCATATATCTTGAAGCTACCTAACCCAAACATTTTACCTCTTGCTCAGATTTACGAATTCTTTAATAGCGGGATCAGTCACAGGCTCCGACTTAGGTGTGAGACCTGCCGCCAACTGTAGATTTTCCAAAGCCCTGTCTTCGATGGATTTTGTGCTGGGATGCATCTCTTTGTAACGCCTTGGACTCAATGGAATAGTTGCCCTTATTGCATCAGCAGTCAACCTCTGATAGTCCAGACCACTGCGATATGTGAAATCATAGCTATCTGCATCATTTCCTGTTATGCCTTCCATGTCTTTCAACAGTTTCATCAGATTGTCGGCAAAGCTTGGCCTGCGTGCGCATTCAATGAACACCAGATATCCGCCGTCTTCCATCTCACCGCTGCTGACATCAGCATCTAACACCCAATCATAGCCCTTCTCGATGAAGTTGCTGAGTTCCCAAGCTGGATCATAATACTTGACCTTGAGGCTTATCACGATCACATCACTGTCATCGCCCATTTTGCTTTGATATTCATCAATGTGGACGGTGTTTTGGACCAGTTCCTTGAGATCATCGATTCTTAACGCCATCTCATTCCCTATCTTGTGTATTGTTTTGGGTCAATGAATCCTGATCTAAGCCCTGCTGATAAGCTGAATTGATATCTTCGAGATCTATATCCTCTCCAGCTATTTCGATGCTGCCCTGCTCGATATCAGCGATCAGTTCCTGCGGCATCATGATGGTTACCAGCCAAATCTTGACACTGATCAACTTGCCCTTGTGGCTACCATCATCGCGGAAATCCATGGGACTCTCGATCTTGGCGGGCATCTCGATCTCGGACTTTTGATAGCTGACCTTGCATCCATATGGCAGCAAGCGTGCAGCCCCCCGGGGATCGGGCATCATCCTGCGGGGCCACATGAACTTGCAGGTTATCCAATAACGTTCTATCTTAGGGCCTTCTACCAGCTCCCCTTGGCTCCAATGTGCGAATCCATATAGGTCCAGCTCGTCTAGCACCCGTTCGAAATCAAGCAGCATGTTTAGGCTGCTGTCCGACAAATATATATGCTTAGTGTTATCTAAAGCAGTCTTGATATCCATGGAAGTATTTAGTTAAAAATGACACGCACCCTGTTTTGCCTCAGCATGCCAGGCGGGCATATGAGCTATATCGCCACGCTAGCATCTTGCTTGTTGGGCAGGATACCTTTGCGATATGATTACATAACAATCAAAGGAAGCAGCCACGGAGCTGATCCAAACTTTCCTCTTGATTTAGATGGCTTGAAGGTGGAAAACTATAGGCCCGTGGCTCCCACACATGAACAATATTATGCTTGGCATAGATCAGCCATAGACAGATATTCAAAAGATGGGCTGTGCGTGATCAAAGAAGGATGGCACAAATATGGTGCTGACATGTGGTCTGAGAGATTATCAGAGATAGATAACATCTCCATAATATCAAAGATGGACGATCTCACCAACATGTTTTATTGTTGGTTCAATGCAGTGGATAAGATACCTAATCACGTCTACAAGAAATTGCGTGACAAGAGCAGACTTTGGCCTGATCTATGGTGGAAAATCAGCCAGGAAAAAAGGCTTACGGAGATGAGCATGGCCATGCCCCTATATTCGATGACATTTGGTCCTAACACAGATAAACCTTGCCTGAGGATAAATTCTATAGATGTCTGTGATCTTGGTTTTCCCTCTTTGGTCCATGATTTTTTGAGAAAACAAGGATGTAATGTAACCATCTCTGAAGAAATCAAGGATTATCACGAGCATTACTCTTCTTTGCAACAGAAAAATAGACGTAAGGCCCATGCCCTGGCTAGTGGGCAAATTTGGGAACCCACCAACAAGTTCGAACGGATATTGTTTGACTGGTATGACAGGACTTTGAGGACCAACACGCTCCCTGGTAGGTTAAAATATCTGAAAAACAGAGAGAATTATCTCAGATGATCACAACGGGGCCATGGGATCATATTCGTCATCATCGTCCCTAATATACCATTCCGGCCAAGGCATGGATCCTAACAATGACATATCTAGATCAGTGGGTTGATGTACTGACTTCACATATTTAGAATTAGCATCTTCCTTGAGTATCTCATCGATCATGGGATGATCATATGCCACAGGAAAACGCAACCAATGCCCTATCGCTCTCACATACTGCCTCTTATATAGATACAACAGTTCTTGGCTCACGAAGAACGGCGGTATTTTGAACCAGCGCAGGACCTGCGGGACAAACCCCCAGCTAGGTCCCCCGCGCAATCTGGTTTGTTGGTGAGTAAGTATGTTCTTATCCCTGCCTATGATCACTGGCTGCGTCTCTATGCCGATGGATTGGCATTTGTTGATGAATTCATACACGGGAGGAACCTTGGGCATGCCTCCTGTTATGTAAGGTATGCTCACGCTGCTGCAGGCATATCGCTTGCCATTCATGATGCTGGCATCTATGGAATCGATGTTATTCCAGAACTTGTTGGTGGGTTCTTTGTAGTGTGGTATGAAATAATGGTCTGGATAGTCTTCGTCGAAGTGTTCTTTCCAACCATGCACGTCTGGATGCAGGGCGAATATCTTAGAAAAAAGATGATTACCGCTGCCTTGTGGACCTAACAGCACTAATAGTTTCATATCACACATACCTTTATGTCACTCTTTGGGTAGTTCTGATAGTATTCTTCTGGAGGCTGATCTAGTCCTAGCCTGTCTGCTAGTTGTTTGTTGTCCACGACATCATCCCATCTAGCATTGTGCTTTGCGGCGAAATCAAGTATGTCCTGATTTTGTTGATCAATATGCATGGCCATCATCTCGAGATTGCCGTAATACTGATAATTGGGATAGGTTATGTTGAACTGTCCACAGCGTACCCACCAACCTAGGCAAGCATCATTTGGCCTATATATCAACACGATAGGATGATCCCACACCTCATGCAGGATATCGAGATGATGAGCGAACACATGGCTCTTGATTATCCTAGTGCCGTTTCCTGAGAATGGTCTATCCAATTCTTGTTCCGCATCCTTGGGTGTCATCTGTGGCAGTCGCATGAACCTCTTGCCAAACTCCATGCCAGGATCGAAATACGCACCTAGATGCATCAGTTCAGGTTGCCCCCATGCAGAATGATAGTAAGTCCTAGCATCACTGTAATCGCTGCGATCGATGCTAGGACTGTAGTAGATGCTCTTGGCCACCGAGCTCCATTTGGAGCCCGGTGCACCTGCCATGAACACACGCTTAGGCATGTCGATCTGATAACCTCGGCTGTGTTGCTTTGGTGATGATCAATGCTAGAGCGCCCGAACCAAACACTGCCAGCATGGTACCCAACACTGCTATATTTGGTCCACCACCGAAATTCTGTCCGTAGACATAGGTGCTAAATCCCACAAGGTAGGCTATGAGGATGCCCCAGAACATACCTGCTTCGTTGATCAGTCGCTCATTCCACAAGCTGAACATCAGGGGAAACCATACCGTGGCCCTGAGGATGCCGAAGAACAAAAAGATGGTAACCAGTGTCATGCCAGGCCAGTTAGCGATGGTCAAGCCGCCTGCTATCAGCAACAGCATGCCCAATCTTCCCAGCTTGATGCTGGCCGCATCGTCCCGCTCACCGATGATGTTGCGCACATCATGGCCAAATATGTTGCTCACACTGCTCAGTTGGCTATCCAGCACCGATACAAGTCCTGCGAACAGCATGAACAGATAAAGCACCGCTGCCCAAGCAGGCAGCAATGATCCCACCGTGAGGATGTTCACATATCCCAGCAGTTCCTTGGGGACCTGGTACTGCATGCCAGCTGCGAGGAAACCCAGCAGGCCTGTCATCAGCGGAGTGAGGATGAATATGAACGCACCGCCCACGAATGCCTTGATCACGGCATCCTTGCGAACCGAAAACGCACGTTGGTAGAACGCATTGTCGCCCCATGGAGCACCCAAGTGTCCGATGGCGGTCGAGAAGCCGAAGCCCATGAACACGCCGAGGGCGAACTCAGTACCGAATATCTGGCGACCATTGCCAGTGATGCCACCGAGGCCAGCGTCAACCAAGCCCCATCCACCTGCGGTCGTTATCGCCCATGGAACCAACACTGCTAGTCCTAGAACCAACACGCTGAGCTTGAACATCTCGGTGATGACCGATGCTTTCAATCCGCCGCGGAAGCTGTAGGTGAGTGCGATCGCTGCTAGGATCAAACTGACGGTATGATAGCTCATGCCCGTGAGCACTTCCACTGACTTAGATCCTGCCAGCACGTTGATGGCGAAGCTGCAGGTCGCTAGTGCCAGCAGCTCGACCATGAACAATGCCTGAACACGCTGGCCGAACTTCTCTTTGAGATAGCCCGAGATGGTGAAGCCATCTGGCTTCCGCTCCCGCAGTCTCTTGGCAAACCAGCTGAAGAAGATCAGCGATAGGAAGTTGCCTATGCAGAACCAGAACAAACCGACGAGTCCATTTTGATAAGCCTGCTGAGCTGAGATGAACATGCCTGGCGCCCACATCCATGCGGCACCTGTGCTCATGGCACCTTGTAAGGGATTGAGCTCTCGCCTCGCCACGAAGAACCCTTCCTTGCTAGTGGCATAACCACTGGCAAAGATCCATGTCAGTCCAAACACTACAGCAGCATAGACCCCGAGGACCATTATG
>Ga0194115_10004881_pt1 | contig 14173 bp, 10 predicted proteins | sample TA2MahsurfametaG_3_FD_148656 | JGI IMG/M metagenome (GOLD analysis project Ga0194115, IMG submission 148656) | Freshwater microbial communities from Lake Tanganyika, Tanzania - TA2015002 Mahale S4 surface | ecosystem: Environmental > Aquatic > Freshwater > Lake | place: Tanzania: Lake...
TCGGTGGGCCGATTGTGTCGATTGGAGCAGGTCATTGGCATGCCATGGCTGTGACAGAGGGTGGGACGATGTATACATGGGGTTGTAATCGAAGTGCTCAATGTGGATTCAAACCTGGTCGTGATCCACCGATGGTCTGTTCACCGCATGGTGTTACGTTTGAAGACGTCAGTTCTCAACCCAAAATTGTCAAGGTGGAGGGGGGACGATCCCATTCTCTTGCTTTGGATAATGAGGGGCGTCTATTCGCATTTGGAAGTTGCACTCAGGGTCAATGTGGGATTTATACCCGACGGCGTGGAGCAGAAGCTGCTCCGAAACAAGTAGAATCACTTAAGCAGGTGCAGGTGGTAGATATTGCAGCAGGTGATACACATTCAATTGCATTGACATCTGGAGGGAGAGTCCTTACCTTTGGTAGTGGATATGAAGGGCAATTAGGGATTGGATCAATAATTCAGATGAATCCAAAGCCTAGACTGGTGGGCGACTTGGATTTTGTTGCCATCGAAGCTGGCCGCGAATGGGTTTCACAACAAAGGAACAAATCAGACCACGACCACAGTGGGCAAGAATCAGGAGAACCCACCGTGTCGAGCCGCTCAGGAGACGTAGGGGCGAATCATATCTCTTCGTCATCACATCGACATACAGAATTGTCTCAAGTTCCAAAGATTGTATCGGTACAAGCCGCTGGGAACTGCTCCATGGCGATCAGTTCATCTGGTCATTTGTACACCTGGGGGTGCAATGATACGGCTAATTTAGGTGCACCAAAATTAGAGCAGGAGCAGCTTCCCTTTGCGGAACCAGTTGTCCCCCCTGCCACGACATCGTCGGTACGGCAGTGCCATACACGGTCCTTCGATTCATCACACAATATTTCATTGCCCCAACGAGTTGACTGCCTTCGGCATATCAATGTGGTATCAGTCTCATCTTCTTCCACTTTCATGTGGTGCATCGGTCGGTCAAGGAATCAGTCTGAAAAAGACTCAATACCTGACGTTGGCCGTACACTCTATGAGCTTCAAGAAGTTAAGGGACTGAAGACGCTCCGAACAAATCGTACACATTCTTCAGGGAAGACGGATGCGACAGATAGTTCCAGCGTTCCAACGAACTTGGAAATCTCTGTCAGTACACCAGCGGAGAGAATTCACCCATTAGAGCACATACAGTCAGCATCTCCAAAGGATGAGAGTGAAGCTGACACTAGCTTTGCGTCGTTGTCTACTGCGAAGTCAGGACAAAAGCCACCGACACCACCCAAATCGACACCACCCAAATCACCAAAATCTCCCAGTTCGGCCAAAGGAGGAAAGCGTCGATTTTCATTGCCCAAGGCAATCGGCAAGATGGTTCGTCGTACATCGAAGGTCAATGAAGTTGAGAATCAGGTCTGACACTCGGGAACGGATTCCCCATCACACCACCATCGTTTCCCTTTGTTGACTAAATATTGCTTCTAATTTTTCGATATGGAGGAAAGGGAAAACCTCAGCTACTTCTTTACAATGTATGTACAGCGTTTCCAGAAAATGAAAGTTGTTTCGTTATTGGATCAGCGGTATGTATCCGGCAAGTACAAATCCGTCAGCCTCGTGGTGACAGTCAAAATTGACACATAGGGAATCCCAATAACGCCAGTCATCGCACCATCGTTTCTCTTCATCGACTAAATATTACTTCTAGTTTTTCGATAATGGAGGACAGGGAAAACCTCAACTACTTCTTTACAATGTATGTGCAGCGTTTCAAAAAATGAAAGTTGTTTCGTTATTGGATCGCGGAGTGTATCCGGAATGTACCAATTCGTCAGGCTCGTGGTGAAAGTCAAAATTCACAGTTCAAATTCAACTCTGGTGGCTAAACCCATGTCAAGAAAAAATGATGTGAGCTCAGAAGAACTAGATAGTAGAGGGAACGATGTCGTTCTGCCCACACTCGGTCCGTTAGCCTGTTCACGTGCTGTTTTGTGGGGATAGTTCCATTCTTCCTTTGACGGTTGCAGAAGCGGAAGGCTTGCTATGAGCATGTCGAAGATATCGTCGTCTTGATCCCCTTCGGCAGCTAGACGGTCCGAGGCTAGACGAAGATCCGAAAGATGTGTCTCAAGCTGCATGAGGTCCGGATCGGGGCAGCCTTGATCAAGTACGATCCCTTCGTCACTAGGGATGGTGCTTGGCACAAGGGACTCCCCACGTGAAACTTGTTCCCTGCTTAGCTCTAAGGAACTAGTTTCATCTATCTGGGGCCTTGATTCAGTCCACTCGTTGTTTTCGTCAGCGTCCTCAAGGACTGGACCCATCGAGTAGAAGTCTGGTTCTAACTCAGGTGAGGCCGAGGAACGTACCCATGTGCCTTTCACCCTTGTTCTCTGCATACTGCGGCAGAGAGTTGAGCGGCCACGAAGGAAAAGCTAGAGAAGGACGCAAAAGCACACAGTGTGAGTGTGTTGAGCAACGATGAAGACGGGTCATCTTCACCTTCCTCGAAAGCGTACAACTTCTTACTTCATGGTAGTAGCTACCCTTGTCTGGCGAGCCCCTGCTCAATCGGCGAAAGCCGTACAGGGATAGCTGACGTTGGAAGCTTGAGAGCTTCGAGAGCTTAAAGTACCTCGATACCACCTCGTGAACAAATTCTCTTGGATTGTGAATCATGAAGCACCTTCCATGTGGTTGCCATGATATGATGTGAGAGAACCCCATTCGATCTGCCTCGGAAAGTAGCTTATGGAGGATTGTTGGGAACGGATCAGCCACCCCCCCATTACCTCTCGTTTCGGTGAGCACAGCGATATGCACAGGCACCTTGGCAACATTGGAATAGTCATGATATTCATGTTCCATCCGATCTGCCTGATGGGCTTCAAAAGAGTCCTTTGTCATCCGTTTCACTCTACTAGCTGTTTCAATCGTGTGTGTTTCGGATGGGTGTCTGCCAGTGGTCGACATAGAGGTTCCGGTACGAACCATGATGCCTGCTGGTTCCCCGCGGAGAGTGTATGCTGCCTTTGTCATCATTGTCGAATCTTCTTTACCGAAAACGTTTGAAATTACTGCGAACTGTCGATAATCAGAGAGGAAAGTCAGGTTTCCTCTTCACCCGACCATCTCAAGACGTCGAAACCCCAAGATTGCGATGCGTCGGGTGTGGGGAGGTAGTTGAAGTTGCACCTGTTCCTTCGTATAAGAAAAACCAGATGGAATTTCCAGATTGGGGATCCTCTGCTTTTGGAGAACGGTATTGTTCTTCGTTCAAAGCTCAACAGACGAGGGCCTGCTCCCTACGACATTTCTAGGACATGACGGCGAAACGGTATTAGTACGCTTTTTCAGACATCCCGAAGCCTGAAGAAGCGTTTATTGGCGATCTGACTTGTGACAGATGCTTCCGTGTCGGTGAAGGTGAATTTCTGCGGGACCATCTGAAAATTTATTCAACCGTTTTCGACGGAGAATTAATGAACGCGTATAGTTCAATGAAGGAATTCGTCGAATAATAAACATTGGAGATCCGACGCACGCGTGGCCTCGTGCACTATAAACGGATTACCCTGTACTCAATGCTTCCTCAATGTTCTCGAGTGGTGATACCGCCGGGAACATTTGTTTGTGATAAGAGCACAGCATTTCTGTCGGATTGGCATGATGCACAGGCATTACCAGTCACTGTCATAGACAACAGACTCTGGCACAGTCATATATATGTGCCATACATATTTCGAAGCCTGTGTACCTTCGGCTCTCGTCCAGCCGCGTCCACCAATTTTCTGTTGTTCTTGGTCGACCTGCCTTGCCCAGTCAATCTGACGAGTACATGACTGACTGTGAATTAGATCCAAAGTATTGCTCGATCGACAATAACATTTTCCCGTAACACAGACAACAGATAAAGCCCCTACGATCAAAAATGGTTGGACGATTTAATGGGAAGATGGGTTCATCAGTTGAAAAACGGCCACGGATGACCAAGGATGAGAGACGCCAGAAATATACCGAAATTGCTAGGAACCGACGAGCGAAGCAGCAAGACCAACATCGTAAGAAGGATGCCATCTGTTACCATTGTAGGAAGGCAGGTCACTTCTTTGCGGATTGTCCTGCTAGGAATGAGACTGCCGAGACATTGATCTGTTACAAATGTGGATCAACAGAACATGGTTTAGCATCCTGTCCATCCCGAAATGATGGGAATCCTACAGATTTGCCGTACGCTACCTGTTTTCTATGTAAGGCAAAGGGACATTTGATTTCACAATGTCCATTAAATTCCAAGGGACTTTTTGTGAATGGGGGAGAATGCCGTCATTGTGGATCAAAACACCATGTGGCGAGTAAGTGTCCAGAAAAAGCGAAAAAGTCAAAACACGAAACGAGAGATCCGACGGGGAATGAAAACATTGAAGATTTATTGGAGCGTGATGAACCCCGCCAACAAACAAAGGTAGTAAAGAAGGAAAAGACGAATGACTCAAAGGCCATGCCCACAAAGAAACGAAAAGTTGTGAAATTTTAAAACACCCTCTTTTTTTACTTTACCGATCCCTGTTGAGAGCATCATACTTGAAAAGCTTCTTGCCCGAGCACAAAATCGAGTGGGCTTTCAGCAGTAGTATCCACCCCACGGAGAGAGAACTAATTGCATGCCTATGGAAGGACGGGCATCATTTCCAACTCTGATTCGGCTAGTCTGGCAAGAACCTATCGAAGAGAGAATGGAAAGCAAGTACATGAGAGATGTATCACTAGCCGCTACCATCACTTTGCTCTTCCTTTCGACACTTACAAAGTCCCTTAGCTCATCTTCCATCGGCGATGCTGGGATCTCTTCAATTTTGTCATCACTGACTATAGGACATTCGGCAAGGAGCTCCTTCAGGGCCTTGTCCTGACCTTCACCCTTGGAAAGGATAGAGATTTTCTGCTTCGTACTCTCTCGTAGAAGGGGAGAAATGATTTTGTAGATCGCCCCAAACCATTTCGGTGCATTGATTAGTAGCATCTTATGTGACCTCGTGGGGAAATGAGCATCCATGGTACTGCAAAATTTCTGTACGACACTCATGAGTTCCCGCTTCCCAAGGACTGAAAGATTTAATCCCGTCAAGTCGATGATAGAAGTCATCGTCCCGTTGGCGGCTGGTTCCAAGATCTGCCACAGGTATTCCATCTCGTAAATGTAGTGATATAATAAATCTTCTCCACTCACATCGTTTGAATGGGCCGTCTTCAAGTTAATGAGTCCCGGACGTTGCAATAGGATAACATGGTTGGTATCATCTCGTCCACAGAAATAATGTGGGAATACACGTTTGCAACGGTCAAACTTGGCGTGTGGTCTTGCAAGGATTGTGTCAATATCATGCTCCTTCCGCCATGCTAGGGATACCTCGAGAGCCTTCTTGGCCTGTTCCCGTCTATCTCCCTGCATCTTAAGATAACGGCGTGGGATCCCATCGGGATCTTCCTGACTTCCATCCCCCTCCTGGAACAAAGAAAATGCATATTCCGACGTGGCGAAATCCAACGGTCCACTCTTCTCCTCTAGGATGACATCAGTAGAACCAGTAGCATTGTCTGAATCAATGGTATTCGGATTCGTTTCACCACCACGAAAATTCGAACAAATGTCAATCGTCGTAGCCGTAGAATGAGGTTTCTGTCGTGCGGAGTCCACCAACAAATGAATACCACCCAGTTCACGCAAGTCATTATCGGACCAATTGCATACCCAACGAAGGACTGGATGAATATCTGTAACTGATATGGCAGGTGTTGCCGATACAGCCTCCGAATGAGGGATCACCAACAGGAGAGCCAGGAACGGTAGAAGAGTCATCTTTCGAGAAAAAAGAAAACATGTCGATCCATCACTTCGTCGTTCTTCCATAGCATTCATTTTGCTCTGTGCCCCAAAAATCAAAATGGCGTCGTATGTATCTTTCTTCCTGGGGGGATATGAGTGTCTATAGCTGTAAAATACTTTGTGCCCGCAAACTATCCACTTATTGGTGATGGGACAAGGGATGACGATTGATTGGTGTTTCTCGTTGATGACTTATTAGTTTTTGACACCGACTGATCACATCGAAAAACGTTTGGGGACTCCGACCTCCCACCATGCCGGTGTACATAGGTACACCTCCAAAACCTGATTTTGTACACGGGACAAAGGATGATTGGTCGACAATCACTCTGACCGTCCACCTATATATGTGCCCTGTAGTGTCGTCACTTCATCCGTTGCACTCGCGGGACCCATACATGCGAATCTTGTGTCCCGTGTGATGGTGTGACGATCACTGAATTTAGGCATGACACCAAAAACACACGACGTGTATTTCCTTTCTCACATTCGAGATATAGTCGACGAAGATTCTTCGGCAAGATACGGTAGCATATTTCTTGATCCTTTATGACTAGGTTGTAGAATCTCCTAGAACAACATACCGAACACGTCAAGCCAGGAGTCTACTACGTCGTACTTGATGCCCAGACCAATAGACTTATCTTATGAGTACAGCATCATGAGTACAGTACGATCCAATCGTTAGGAAGAAGGGACGTAGATCTGCCTTCTGGAGCGAGGTCTTCGTAGCTATCTATGGTACTGCAATGGATGGTGGAATTAAGAAGTCTACCCGCAGGTGGAAGTATGTTCTAAGAAAGATCCCTCTCCCCCTGATCCACGTCACGACAACCCTACTTTCTTGTTCTTCCATATCATAGTCCTCACTCTAGGGTAATTCAACTTTTGCAATCCGTTCCCAATCGGATGTTGTACCTTTCGTACTCCAAACCGATAGATACTTGGCCCGCATCGGCTTAAGGAGTAATGGACCATTTTCTCCAGTCCGAAGTTGTGTCGTTTCTTCGAACAGGAGGGGATCACATGATTCCGGTGCATAGACTAAACTCATATGTGGCATGAAGGAACTAGTACCGCCATTTTCATGTCGTTCATCCCGGGGGAATACCTTCATCAAACTTTGATGGAGTGTCGTCAATCCAAGCGTCGTTTCAAGATGTAGATAGGTGATGATACAGCGGAAAGGTGGGTATCGGAATACATTCAGTGTCATCGGCACAAGAGTAAGAACAAAATCATCACCAACTTTTGTCTTGTAGTCTTCTACACTTTTCTCCAACATCGTTTGTGCATTCTTTTTCCAATCATCGATACATTCGCCATCTTTCTCTAGAAACTGACTCAATGGCATGTTGTACAGCATAGTACAGTGAGATGCAAAGGGATGTAATCCTTTGATCGGTCCACCACAGACATCTGCTAGATGTCCCATCGTTTTCGATACGACGGCTGCATCTCTCTCATCTGGTTCCAACCAAACGGATATGCCACTAAATTCGTAATCAAATACATCACTTTTGGGAGCAAAGGGAAGCATACCAAAAACGAAGGATGCGATAAATTTGGCTTTTTTCGCCAACGATCCGATCACCGACATGATCTCGTGATATTGCAAACAAGAAACTTTTGACAGAGAATGAATCTACCAGCAGGGTCGATTGAGGAAGAGACGACAACGTTTCGCAGCGGAATCTCCTGGATTTTGTTGCGAATTATGTGAAAAAAGAAAACGTCTCGAATGCTTCGTGTCGTTCCGGATACGGTATACGGTAGTCTGTGCATTTCGGTATGACATGATATATGTACACATAGTACAGACTGTACTCAAGTAGGGAAAAAATGATAATACATCCAGCATAGAAGAGTTCGCATATGCATGATATAGACTAGCTAAAGCACTGTCACAGTCAAGATTTTGGCGGACGATAGCTGTAAAGAGAAAGATTAGGGAGAGTGATAAGATTATAGCTTTTTCTGTAGTAGATCGTAGCAAGCCAGTATGATCGGTGAACCCCGAGATCCTTTCTTTGCCCACAAACGAAACCGAGACTATCATCATCATGCTCCGCCCGATGCCGTCGCTGCGGCTGCTGCTTCTTCTTCGGCTTCCATCTTACGGACTTGACGGATCCGTTCTTCCTCATCTTGACGGATCCGTTCTTGTTTTTCACGTTCCTTTTCGGCAGCATCTTGGACACGTTGATTGGTATACATCTTCTTCTTTTTGGGAGCATTAGCCAAGATAGATTCTAATTCTACAAATCTCGTCTTGACACCACTTTCTCGACAAGCTGCGGCTATTTTCAATGGTGATCTCGGATCGACAGATGACTCAACGATGTCCTTAATCCCAAAGGTCGTCCCATCGACTAAACGCACAATGACTGTCTCACTTCGTGGTCCAGAGAATTCCACTTGTTGAATCGACAGGGCAGAATCTCTCAATACGATTGCAAACTCATCCGACGTAATCATAGGGATAGCATTCACTACCTTGCTTTGTTGAGTGAGTGTTGCGACTGTAAGGAATGCCACTGCCGGTACCCGAAATAAAGACCGTCTCAAATCTGACTCGACCATCACCTTCGTTCTTGTGGCGGGAGAAGAAGAAGTGGACTTCAGCTGAGTATTCTGTGCACTGAACCCAAAGACACATGTGACCGAAATCGCAAGGATCAACCCCGAAACCTTCATTATGATTTCTTTTTGGAAGTAATGGACAACTGTCGGACAGTATAGCTTACTCTGATCTTCAGCAAGATGTGGCCAGGTGTAACGATGCGAAGCAGACACTGGAAATGGATCAATGACGTCACACTCTACGTTCTCGTATGTACTACAGCCTACACAAGTCTCACGGTATATACATATGAAGGCCATCTACGAGGCCCCGCTCGTTTGCGTTAACGGTCGCTTTTCAAAAGAGAGAGCCGTGATCTGTCAAGAAACAGAACAAGGCGACGATGATCATCTCCAACTCCGGCAAGTTCGCAATATCATTTCGCCTATTCACTTTCCTTGACCATGTCAATCGAGGATTTCGATAAGGATACCATCAAACTGGCGGCAAAGGCACTGGTTTTTGCCGTTGAAAATGTCACCGATGATACAGTATCTGTCGAATCTCGATGTGAACCATTGTTGAAGGTTTTCGATGGCGATTGTGAGAGTTTGGAAACTGGTCTGACTCCAAAGAAACATGAATTATTTCTTCTTAACGTCATCCACAACCACGGTAAAGCATTTGTGAGACGGTTCTTTGGTGGTCTTCATTTGATTTTAGGTCCAATCGTCTCAGGAGAAGCCTACGTCCCAGAATCGGCCTTTGAAGAAGAACCGGATGACACACGAGATACCGCCACAAGGGCGGAAAATGATAAGAGAGCCAAAATCTGCTTACGTTTTCTTAAGTATGCCGCTCTTTGTACGACAGCGTCATTGGAAGGTCGAATTGATCAACAACAGAATGACAAGGAAAGAGTGTCCCAGATTCATGTGGCACCAGAATTATACGACGTCGCTTTGCAATTGCACAACATCCTCCTATCGATCCATGACTGTGGTGAAGAAGCTTTAGCGACGCGTGATGCGATTCTTCGTCTTTGTGAGGAATGGTGGATGGCTAATGCCAGCAATCGGAATTCTCTTATCGCTCAAGTCCTCCCACTGTTGGTACTTCAAGCCTCAAATCCTGTTGATTTTCAAAAGGCGCAAATCATTAAACTCCTCACCTTTAAGGATGCCTTCCAAGTCATTGATTTCCTCAATCCCTCAAGTGACTCTCTTCGTGCCTTGCTTCTCAAGGTGGCATCGAATCCACTATGTCTCAGGCTGAGTGAAGGCAAAAAGTTCCTAGCATCCTTGTTCCGTGATCCAGACCTCGTTGCCGATCTTCATCTTTCCTTTCGGGCTCAGATCCCTCAGGCACCCAAGACGATTCTCAAGGCGTACGGCGAAATCTATTTCAAGGCTTGGTGCGAGGCTGAAGATGACGGTGAAGAGGAAACCAAGGAGGCAATTGAACACAAGGCACTACAAGATTTAATGCATTGTGCCATCCATATTGCATCACCGGCAATGGCGAAAAACATAATGACGGTGCTAGCCCCTATTCATGTGGAGAAAAAAACCAAGAGAGTAGCTGATCTTCTCTTTCGTCTATATGGCCCGATAATTTGGAGATCACTCAGTGCCGCAAATCCCATTGTTCGAAAGAACTCGATCGTCGTTTTGGAGAAGGTGTTTCCATTGCATGATCCAAGTCAAAATCAAATGAAGGCGGCCATCGAAAAAGGGATTCAGACCCTACGGAACGCACTACAGGATGGAGATCCCAAGGTCCGTGTGGGAGCGTCACAAGCTGCAGCAAACATTATTTCTTTGTTCTGGGACGCCCTAACGGCCACGGAAATTCGGGTTCTGTTGAATCGTAAGTATCTGCTCGAACGTATTCGTTCACCCCTATCTTCATCTCATAAGTATCTCTTCACCGAAACAGACATTGTACTGGAACACTCTTCCGATGTTACATCGCCGGCTGTTCGTGAACAGGCCATTCTGACGACGGCCAATATCCTTGAGATTCCACAGTCGCATGCGGTTCTGCGCCCGCTGCTTCCATCCCTGGGGAACTTAATCCACGACAAGAATGAAAAGGTGCGACTGGCTGTCGTGAAACTGCTCCGTCGTATCAAGCAGACCCCTGGTATCCATTTCTACCACGTAGTACCAGTGGAACACCTGACCGCCAGATTTTCAGCAGAGGCAAAACATCGGGAACGGAAGAATGCTGTTAACAGAGAATTGACGGCATTGATGCTTTCATCCTACTTTCCACAAGGCGAAGGCGTTACGGCCGGTGATCAAATCCAAAGAACGATGGCGTTCATCCTCAAGGATCCAAGCGCTGCTGCTGCATTTTATGCCAATTTGTCCGACTTTCTTGAAATTCAATCTGTTGCAAAGTTCATTGTGATGCTTCTCACATGCCTCAATTCGGCAGTTCAAAGCGAGCAAGCGCAACATGTGAAGCGTACCGAGACTAAGAAGAAACGTCGTCGCGGCAACGCGCCTGCTGAAGATGAGAATGATGAATCTCAAAATCTATCCGCAGAAAACACCGATCTCATGGTCGGTTTGGTCGAAACAATCGGTATCTTGATTGAATCGATATGCATTGCACTAGACGAACCAGACAACCTACCAAGCAAAAACTTAATTCACAGCAGACTCCGAGAAGCTGATTTGGTGAATTTGTTGGCTCATTTCGAACAGAAAGCACAGAGTAGCCAGTCCAGCAGGAACAAAGAGGCATATCTAGACAAGAACCTACGCATTTGCCGAGGACTTCTTCGCTGCATTTCCCTGGTACCAAAGGAAATCATTGTCGGAGTTGTTGACTATGTGAAGGAATCACTCAAGGCAATTTCTAGGGACGAAAACGCCTCGCCATCATACACCTTATCAATGCTGTCGGTCCTTTCGGGGTGGGGTCTTGTAGACGACATTGCGTGTGCAGTTTCTCGATCGATTGAGTTGGAGCTAGACGATAGACTGCATCTGTCCCTGCTCTCTCTAGACGGTCCAGCAGGCACCGCGGATGAGCGAAAAGATACCGAATCACTTCTGCCAGACTTCCCAGCACCTTTTGCATTTGAGATTCTTCACCTTGTTCTTCTAGGGAATGATCGTTGCTCACTCGACATTCGTGGCAAGATTCTGATCTCAGAGAAGGCACCCATTATTATCGATTCAGTACTCCTCAAGGCTCTGAACTGCGCGGAGCGAGCACTGTCGAGTCAAATTGTAAGTTCCTGGATAGCCTAGCCACTTGTTGTCAAACATTTTCTCACGAGAAACGCTGTTAAGGGTTGCGATGACTCATTCTGTGACGTCGATGTGCGCCTCATCCTTGGTTGCTGCGAAGCCTACGGTCGACTGGCGTTGCACCGCGCTTTTCGAGAGGGTCAAATCAAGCTAACCGAGGAAATCGAGAAAATTGTCGACTGGACCGCCGAACATGTTTTCCCTGTCCTTACAGGCGCTACAATATTGACCGACACGGATTTGCGTTGTTTGGATCTATCCAGAATTTCCAATGTCTCGGACTCGTTAGCGATGGGAAGCTCCTCTGGACTGATGTCTCCACCAAAGCAGCGTATCAATTTAGGTTCTCGAAGCAGCCGACTGTCCGAGGTTTCCCAAAACAGCGCGTTCATCGGAGGGTCGTTGATACATCAGTTGGCACCTTTGCTATTACAGTCTGTTTCGTTAGTTGTCGCTGAATTTTTACTGATCGGAGGTTCTGTTGACGAAAAATTAGTATCGAAGTTGTCAGGCTGGTTCTCGATCTTGGATCGTCCTAGTGACGACGAACAGGCCTCCAAAATAAAGACTCAACTTCTTCCAGGATTCATGCGACTCGGTGTAGTACTCGCGAAGAAGGCCCAGACCTTCACACAACTGCAACAGACATTTCTCAACTGTGAAGGCGAGTTGCTCGAAGGCATCTCCTTGGAAATGATAATACAATCAGTGAAGTCGCTGCTTCCGACTGGCCTTCAAAAGGAATCTCCGTTCATGGAAGGTCTTGTGAACACGATTCTACTGTTCGGGGGTATGTATCCAGATGGATCTCATGACGAATTTTACGCAGTAACTTCAGCCGACGAGATTCTACCCAAGACTTGCCTGAGTGTCATCCTCGGAACTTGCGCGAAGAACCTGAAAGCCACTAAACACATGACCGACCGATTTCTTTCGAAGCTCCTTAGTCATAGAGGCGACACCAACAACGAAATCGTCTTTTGTGCGAAATGTCTTTCCTACCTCGTTGCATCGATGCAGTCGGAGACTTTCAACGAAAAGATGGTTGAGGAAATCAATGCCGAGCGAACTGAATTCGAAGGAGTCCGTAGTATGCTGGGAAAAATTGTGTATGCAGGAGCAAAGTAGGTAACAACGTAAACGTTCGACTACCTTATCAAAAATGACATAAATTTGGCAGTTCTATCGTTAAACTGCAAGTGGAGCCAAAGAGCCCAGTGACGAGGAGTTTTCTCCTTCGCTTCAGAGATATTCCAAAAACCCATAAAGATTGTACGTGTGGACAGAGTGCGGACTACGAAGCTTGCGGAACGCGGAATTCTCTGCTTGTCGAACTTGTAATGCTGTAACAGTCAGCATCTGACTGATTTCCTTGACTGTTCGGGTCTTCCCATCATCAAGGCCATACCGTAGACGGACGACATCTCGTTCATGGGGGGATAATTCCGAACTCATAGCATTTTCTAGACATTGTCGTAGGAAGGAGACTTCGATACGATCTTCTGGGGAGGGGTCAGGACAGGCAATAGAATCCCCAATAGCAGTATCACTCCCTGATGTTGCTGGTCCACCCGATTTCCCCGCAGCAGTCCGGATAACACCCTGAGGTAGTGGTGAATCTAACGATGTCAATGGTTCCATCGACTTTAATACAAACCGTAGTCGAGCAACACTAATCCCCATGGCATTGGCGGCATCCATAATCGGCATATGTGATCCACCCGAATCCTTATAGTATGTCATGACAGTTTGTTCGTACTATCAGCAAAGCAAGAAAGACGGAAGATGCGTGAGATTCTCCACGGAGGCGTGCTACCGCATGAGAAGACAAGAGATCATTAGACGTACCCGTTGTTTGATTAAATGATAGTTCTGTGGAATGAAAACAGAAGGGAGAAAAAAAAAGAGATTGTCGCCACATCGGGGGGTAAGAGAGAGTTGCCAAATGTAACACCCATGGATATTGTAGAACAAAGGAACCCGACCGGTATCGTATCGTACCTGGGGGACACGTAAACCACCTGTGGCAGCATTTTGGAAACAACGTCGGACAAAGTTAGTAATCCAATAGGTTGCATAGGTTGAAAACCGTAAATTGAGTTTGTAATCAAATCGATCTGCCGCGGTTGCTAAACCAATAATCCCCTCTTGGACTGCCTCATCCAATGATGGTCTTGTCCAACTTCCTGCATATATGACTGCCCTACTATCACTTCCACCATTCGCCTTGGCAGCATTTTGACACCATTTCTTCGCTACCGATAATGCCAGACGGATATTACTACTAATCAATTTCTCTCTGGCCATTGCACCCTCCACAAGAACTTGATATACCTTCTCTCGTCCACCTAAATGTTGTAAGTCTTTATCACTCAATGTATTCGGTCGACGACGACTGTCGTAACCGACATTATCGTCGTCGTTACCGCTGCTACCTCCAATACTACTACTGACAAAACTAGCCTTGGTA
>Ga0194115_10004885_pt1 | contig 14166 bp, 2 predicted proteins | sample TA2MahsurfametaG_3_FD_148656 | JGI IMG/M metagenome (GOLD analysis project Ga0194115, IMG submission 148656) | Freshwater microbial communities from Lake Tanganyika, Tanzania - TA2015002 Mahale S4 surface | ecosystem: Environmental > Aquatic > Freshwater > Lake | place: Tanzania: Lake Tanganyika...
AAATTCATTTTGGTATTGAAATTATTATATATTATATAAACATGGAGAAATATCGCAGATGGACTGACTAAGCTACTGGCATCAATCCTTTTATTGTAGCTAATACAACTATCATGCCCTTTCCAGGGAAAGTCTTGTTCTTTGTAAGTCATATTTAATAAAGTTGAGCCAACTCGTGAAAGGATCTATATTAATTTGGTATTTGCCCTTGTTGCTTATTCTTTATTGCATTCCAATAACATTTTTAAGACAAAAACTCGTGCAAATCCTGCTATTTTTGTTTGGAGTTTACAACATAGAAGATATTTCGCTTGAAAAATTAATCAAAAATTCAAAGGCAAATATAGTATTATCTAATCATAGTTGCTTCTTGGACCCTCTGTATTTAATTTATAAGTATATTAATATCTATTTAGATATCCTACTTGCCAATTTTTAGTTTTCCATTAAAACTAACATGGAAAAATAACTTATTCATTAGTTAATCCAATAAAAATAATATTTTCCCTTTTTACAAATTCGCAGTTATTTTACAAAAAAGACTCATAGACATAAGTGAATAACCTTTAATAATTGTACAAATAGCATAGTTCTATCAGGTTTGAAAGAAAGCTGATAATTTTCTATGAAAAAATAAGAACAAATGGTAAGGGAACAATAAAGGTTGATAAAAAATTGACATAATAGCTTTATTAATTATAAAAAGATCTTTTGATTGTCCAGATCAAGTACTCTGTCAAAAGAACGGATTTATTTAACATACATTCTAAGGCTTTATCGAATATTTTAGCAGCATTGGGTACAAGCAGTCCAGGGAACAACATCAAGATCAAGGCAAACAAGCTTGGTATGATAAAATATTATATAGATAGTAAGTAATTCCATTCAGCTAATGAGCTAAAGGAAAGTATACATCTAATGTCATCAGGACCTTTAGTAATCATTATTCAATTTAGCTGTAAACAAAACCATCAAGTTTTAAGGACTTTTACGACTTTTATCAAAAAACCAAAGATGAAAATTACAAGCCTTGATATGTAGATGCTTTAATTATAATTGACATATTTTTTTGGCTATCGTAGATCCAATAATTTTTGAAACAGCCTTTTATTACCTAAAAAAAACCTAAAAAATATAAAATCTGCTCTAGAAAATACAATAAGAAAACTAATATACTTCGAAACGGTCTAATTAATGGTTTAATTTAGATTGGACTTTATAATTTATTTGTTACTTATTGTTTTAGTGTCTAACAAATCGATTTTTGATTTTGATTTATTTATATAGTAAAAATCAAATCTGACTGACTTTAACAAATATTTTATTTAGACAACTTTAACTCATTTTGATCATTTCTTTTTCAAGAACTATTTGAAATAAAACAACTTTAATACAAAAATTCAAAATTTTTTTAGAAAACACAAAGCATCAAAGATAAAGCATTGGCAATAATATCACTAAAATGCATTTTTATTAATTCTGTCCTCTATATTCAAGTAGCTGGAGTCAAGAGCTAAACTTTACCAAATTTTGAGTGAAAAATGACCTAAAAAAGGTACTTTTTCAATCAATTCCTATTTTTTAAAAGCTATTCTTCATTTATTCTTAATAATAATATTAAATAATATTAAACAAAACCTAAAAAAATCAAATGGGCAAAGCTTTTATTTAACTCAAGCAAAGACAAAAGAAGTATCGACTTGATGCCAACGATATTGCTAAAGTTTTTAAAGTTATGAACAAAAAAACACCAATGATTCCAAAGTTTGAAGATAAGTCCGTCAAAAACTTAGAAACTGATGATGATGTCGATGAAATACTAGTCTAATTCTGAAGAAGACTCGATGATTTCAATTTTTCCTTATTTTCATATATTTTTGTAACAAATTGTAAAAACTAAGTAATAAACTTGTGAAGTTTAGTTGTAAAAGAATAATCAATGAAAAACGACATTCTACTTATCTTATACTCAAATAAATATGGCTATGAACCATCAGAGCTATTTGATGTAGAAATCAATTGGTTTTTCCTTATAATTTTATTGAAAAAAAGTTTTCCCCTTTTTTATTAGCTTTTCTGAATTAATTGTTAAACCATAATAATTGATAAATTCCATAAAAAACTCAAAATGGGCAAGGCATTCATTGAAATAAAACTCAAAACAAAAAGATACAGGCTTGACGCCAATGATATCGCCAAAGTTTACAAGGTTAACAAGCTGAGAATTCCACCGATTCCAAGTTTCAACTTAAAATCTTAAGTTTTCCCTGAAACTGATGATGACTTAGACTTAAAAGGGGCTACCTAAATTCAGCAATGAATTTAACATCATTGATTTCAATTTTCCTTTATTTTTCTTCATTCTTATTGTTAAGTTAAACTTTATCTTCTTGCAGGGATTAGAATATTTTCCACGAAGTTTATATGATCGCGTTGTTTTATTTAGATTGTTCAGCTTATTCCACGTACTTATTATGCTACTATCTAAATTCTTTTCATTTTTTAGGACATTCCGTCGATAATAATATCCATCAGATAAATAAAAAAAAAACCGATTTGAGACCGGAGATCGATGTAATTATATAAAAACTTAACTATAATCATTTAAAGTCATCCTTTTTCAAAAATAATAAGTTGGAATGGCAAAACTCTCAAATCGAATATGATGTTTTTAACACTGGAATGAGGAAAAGAAGAATTGGGTAAGCTCTAGGTTCTTCAACAACTTTGACATACATAAACCTATCGAATAATGAGAAATGTCTAAACCACATTCCATTTTTTATACTTTTCCGGATTAAGAAACAAAAAAAAGGTATAAAACTATAATAGAAAAGTTAGAAATCATTCAGAATCAACCTATTAAACGATATTATTTCAATAAATCATGAAACTCTCATGAGATAGAATAATTGATTCTCAACATTAGAAGAAAAGCTTAACAGTATTTATTCCCTTTTGAAGTTATATCATAAAATGATCATAAATTAAATAAATAGCATCTAATTATTCAATTAAAAATATGAGATATATTGTAACATTAAATAAATCTGATGGGAACGCAGAAATAAAATCATAATAAAAGTCACTCCCACAATAATCATTCCAACTCGCACACTCCTGCCACAGCTGGACACCACCACAAGAAGGACGATAGCCACGGTCATGGAGATAATGATCATCATTAGTAAAGGCCTGTCGAGTTGCATGGAAAATGGAAGGCATATGATGTGCATGTACCTTCTCACCTGAAAGTATCTTTCGTAGTTCTTTTATCGATACTGATTACTATATGTTACATGTTGATGCGAAATAAAAAGGATCACGGCCACGGCCACGGCCATCATTGATATTTTACATACACTTTTACAATAAATATCTCTATTCAATCATATTAAAATATCATACCTGAATCCTTTTTGATTCGTTTCAACCCATTCTTTTATTTGGATATAATATCATAACTTCTCTTATTTAGCTCATTTATCTTTCGGGCTTAGTCTCTATTCTTCAATGAAGTCGAAGGCCTTGTTGCTGAATAATGAGTTTATCTATTGGTTTTCACCAAGCTTTTGTCTATTTGATCAATTTTTTAGTTAAATCTATTTTAACTATATAGTCCATCTAATTTTCTCAAATGCATAGAAGACGCCTGTCTATGAGTCTGATTTGAGACTGGTTTTTTAATTCTATGGCCCTAAGAAACTCTTAAAAGTCTACTGAGTTATATTTTATTATCATCCACAATAGACAAATTTAAATGCTCATTCTAATTTGATTTAAAACATCCTTTATCGTCAACCTCTAATCTATGCACTTATATATTGCTTTTTTACCTCTTGAACTATTTCAAGGCCTTAAGAAACTTTTGATCCAAATTTTAAAGCGCAAATTTAACCTAATTCTTTTTGACTAGATTACACCTTTGTTAATTCAACACCTGTAGTTGTTTTAAGATTTGTCGTTAAAACACTAAAAAATGATCCTTGGATAAATACTCTATCTTTTACATTTCTTTTATTTTGCCATCAAACTACTTTTTCATTTATTCAAAATTTTTATTGTTTGTAGCTTTCTATAAGTTTAAAGAGATATTGATCTAATTGATCTGGTTCTTTATTTACTTGATCTAATTTTGAATAAGATCAAAATTTTTTTGATTTTTGTTGCAGTACTCTTACATCAATTACTCGTAATTATTTTTCATTTTCTAATTCGTCCGGTTTATGTTCTCAAATTAGTGCAAAATATTCTAAAAACATTTTTATTATTTTTAGTTGCTAAGTTTCTTTTAAGTCACTAAGTTGGTCTTTGACATATAAGCAGTCATATCGTTTATTTGATTGAAGGTTTTATTTTTCTTCAAGTTGGTTTTCCTGGATTACCTTTTTTATTAAATCATCTAGCGAACAGATGTCTCTTTAGTTTGATATCTTTCATTAAAATTTTAAGACTAAAACCCATCGTTTTGGATAAAATGAATGGAAGTTTTTGGATTTTTTCTTCTTAAGTATACATCTTTTTCTTCAGATTTTAAATATTCTGTATGTTATTAATATTATTTTTGCTATTATTCAGTTTGCTAAACTTTGAAAGTTATTTGCCTCTTTTTGAGCTTTTATTTGAATATTTTTCTACTACTTTTGATATTCTCAGCCTTTTATTCATGATTAAATTCTTCTTGATTCTATTATTAAGATTATCTTTGTTATGAGTTTTACTTAATCTAATCACTATCTAGGATGTATGATCTTTCCGATCTCTTTTAAGCATATTATTTGCTTTTCTTCTATTTAATAGCCCTGCTGCTGCTCAAACTAATGCATTTTTCTGAAACATTATTTATCTTTTGGTCACAATTATTCATATTTACTCGCATCTAATAATGTATATTTTCCTGATCCTGCGATAATTTATTCATTTCTAAATAGTCTCAAACTTACTCATTTAAATATTCATGATGTTTTTTTAAAGTTCTTCGTTGACTACATTAATGATGGATTACATTGGTACAGAGAGGAAACTCTCGATAGTATAGTTTACAGTACTTTTTGATTTTTATAATTTAAATTTGTGAAAATCTAATATACGTCCGTTCTGTTCTGTTTGTTCGACAACTAGTTGAGTTCTTTCAATATTTACTAAAGTTCCATATCGAAAATATATTAAATTACTCTAAAATAATTGATAATATAGGAATCGTACTGGATATTTTAATTTAATAACATGAATAGCTTGGACTAATAAGAATATTAACATCATTAGAACTCATCATGCTTTGAAAGATTCTGCTCTTTTTGTTCTAATATCAATCTTTGTCTACAGCCTTAATTATCATCCGAATCACTAACTGAACTTTAACAATAGCATAAATATTTGTCACTTTATAAAGATCCTTACTACGGTGAATGTCACGCTGTTTAAAGCAGAAGAGACGGAAAGAAGTACGTGGTCGTCAAGGAAAGTTTAAACAATCCTGACTATAAGAAAAGAATAGATAGGATTTAATAAATTCGAATGGTTTCGGAAGGATCTAGCACTAAAAACATTATAAAGGCTGAAATAATATAAGACATGTAAAAAACAGGTTTTTTATGGACAAAAAGGTAAGTTTACTTTAGATTTGAGTATATCTTAGTCGACCTTGAAAAGTAGTTTAGGCACAGAATAAGCCAAGGCATATAATTTTCTTAGTTGTAGATCAAAAAGATAGTTAAAGGTAACAATAATTATATTTGAAGAATGTGTCGAGGGCTTTTTGAGACTATAACTAAACAAATACAACTCAATCAGGATGAACCATATCTATTTTTGCGATGATGGCAGATAAATCAAATTAGCTCATCCCAAGATGTTTAATTATCGATCCAATTTGCTAGAAATATATGAAAACTATAACAATCCTAGAAATATCTACCTGTCTCCTGAGGAAATTCATGCCTTGAAGACAGGCAATTAAAATTATTAGTGCGGATGGATTTCAAATTCTTTCACATTTGGCATGACAATCTTATCACTAATGACAATGAAAAAGCTCAAGCATGTCTATGATTATCGAAATTGTATAATCGATTTTCAAGAAATAAAAAGCCTGCTCGAAATATCAAAAAATAGATTTTCTTCAAGTCTGACATCGATTGTTTAACTGTTGCTGAAAGAAAAATAATATTAAAGATTGTCCTTTCGAAATTTGTACAATAAACTCGATGTTTTCAGACAAGATATTGATGTTGAGCTGACCTTATTGAATAACTAATTCGATACTAAGAGATAATACGAGAACTATCCTGTATCAAACAAAAATAATAAAGAAAATCAGTATCCCAACTATTTGGCCAATTTAGTGAAGCCTAAAGTTGGAATAACTGGCGAGTATATGAACATATCTAATGCAGAGAGACCAAATGTCTTTGATGAATAAGCAGTAGTCGCAAACACTCGACTAAGGTATAGCAAAAACTAAAGACAGTAAATCGGTACATACAGTGGAGACACGGTATTTAAATAAAGAATCGAAGTGAGTTAGACTGTGAGAGAGGGCAAAGGCTTGTATCAGTATGTCGACGGCCAGGCTTACCTGGGCGACTGGAAAGATGGGAAAATGCATGGATATGGAAAGCTATATTATAAAAATAAGAAACTTAGATACGAAGGTTCGTTCAAGCAAGGCCTTTTCTAAGGCAACGGAACTTAATACTAATAGTATCAAATCAAAGACAGAGAGGATGAGATTGATAAATAATACGTTAAGATTTTCAAAGGAAACTGGGTAAAGTATTAAGGCAATTACATTCGAGACAAAAAATAAGGGGCTGGTAAAGTATATTTTTCACGCGGCTTTTGGAGAGGCAATTTCAAAAATAATCAACCAAACGGCTAGGGTATCTATCAAAGTTTTGAAGATAATACAAAAACAAGAGGCGTTTGGTAGGACGGAGAGTTGATTTAATAATTATGAGTATCTTTGAATGACAAATACTAAATCAATAATTGAATTTTAAATGAACTGGATAAATTATTAAGGGATATTTTTTTCATCTCCACTTCGATTTTGGATTGGGCGATTTGCTATTAGGGGATTTACTTTATCTTCTAAATACTTTTTTCTATTAATCTTTTTCTTTTTTTTGAATAATTATCTATCTCAACAATTTGATATTGATGTTCTATATTTTGCTCTTGAATATTTTATTTTTAGCAATCAATCGATTTATCTATACCTAGGATCTCCTCTTTTCAGGCTTGAGTCTTTCATGTAACAACTAGTCTAGATGCTCTTAATACTTTCTTGTGATCCTCTTATCTGTTACAGCATTTCTGAGAGTTTACAGCTGAGTCTCTAATATCTCTTTTACTTTCAAATTTTTATTTTACACAGATTTGAGCTATGTTTCTTCTTACTTTGTGAACGCAACCTATATGTACTTCAATTTTTCTGAATGATCGTAATTAGAGATGTGATAAAAGGTAGCTTTATTATTCGTGTTGTCGTTATAATTGATCAAATCCTACGATATATGAGAATCAATGTCGTTATTCTTTATGTTTTCCATGCCGTAATTAGCCAAGTATGAGTAAAGTGTCTTTGGCTCAAGATAACCAGTTGCCACCAGCATTATTTCAGAAAAGCCTAAAAACTTCTAGTCGAAGTTCAGGTCAGTTTCGTTGAATTTATATTGATGATCTACTGAATAATTATTTTTCGCAAATTTCCTTGAAAAGCTAGACAAGTCTCTAAAAATATTACCATTTCTTCTTTGGTTGTTTATCGATGTAATAGAATCATAGCAAAAGTGGTATTGGTCAATGGATTACTTAGAGTTTAAAAACTATTTGTCGTTTTTAATAAGCTTGAAAATATTTATGTTCTTTTTCTTCCACATCTTTTAGCTATATCTTTCTTAGGGTATTTTATCAATCCTTTAAAAGAACTAAAAAGGGTCTTCTTAAACCTGACTTATTTTTTATATTATAGAGCTTTATTCAATTGGATTGACTTAATATTTGATTTTAGACTTTTCCTTATTTATTTTTACAATTCTATGCGTAGGTAAATACATAGGCGGACACCTTTGCTGAATTATTTGTATCGAGATAGGCTATTTGTTTTACATAATGTTAAGTTTGACATCTATCTATGGCTTAGATTTTTGTTTCTACAATTATCTCGATATGCTTCGGCTTAACTTGCCTTGATTATGGTTTGCCTTCTTTTATCTATAATACAAATCCTTCGCTTCAAGCCTCTTCAAATAGTTCAAATTCGTTTAGTGGTCAATCTACAAAGATCTCTTTATTTTCTCCATCTGTTACCTGCCCAATTTCAGCTTAGAAATTCCTGTGAATTATTTAATTTTTGGTATCTAGGATACTGTTATTACCGACTTATTATGTTTAATAGGTGATTTATTCGATGATCTTTTCACAGAGGGTGAAGGGGAAAGGTTAATGCCTTTAATACTATATTTTTAGTTAGATTAGAAAAGAGAACGATGATGCTTATTGACTATTTTAGTATTTTTCATATTATAATTTATATACTAAAGTTTATCAACTATTTATTCGCATGAAATTCGAATTAATGTTGGAAAAGATGAAAATGTATGGTTAGTATATATCTTCATAAATAATGTAAAGATTATCAAATCGTATTTTGAATGAAGTTTTTCATGATTAAATGGATTTTTATATTTATCATTATATGTCTAGAAATAGATTATCTCTTTTCCGAGCTATTCTTAAACACAATCAACAAACATAACAGATTCAGCCTCCAAAATCATAAAAAACTAATGAATAGACCATATATTCCAAAAGCATGATCACAGCTTTGATCTTCGGGTCCACTGCCATCGGTACTTTAATAGGCATTTAGGAATCTACTATACCTTCATATACAAAAAAGACATCACTGTGTCTTAAGAGACAAGGCTAACCCTGAAACACAACTAGGATCGGTCGATAGAGTAAGGTAGGAGTCTAATGAAGAAAAAGTACAGTCAATGATATAATATTGTATGGTGTTTTATTCATGAAGTAGATTAAATAATTTTAGATTGATCAATCAAAGAGTCCTCCCATACCGACTTCTTATTCCTCAGCGGGTGGTGGTGGGGCTGGCTTTTATTATTTCTTGGCGGCAGGCTTGTCGGCAGCTTTAGTAGCAGCAGGGGTGGAGGCAGCAACTGGGGCTGATCCTGATCCTCCTCCGACTGAGCCGAAGAACTGAGAAACATTCTTTCCCTTGAGGGCTTTTCCGAAAGCATTGACCAAGAGAGGAGTGGCAGTGACTCCTGCGGCTTTGAGTACGGCGTTGATTGAGTCAGCGGTGACTTCAGCTCCTGATCCGCTGAGCACGAAAGCTGCGTAGCTGACTGCGAGTTGTTCTCTCTCAGCTTGGGAAAGTTTATCACTTGCGACTGATGCCATATATTTAAAATAATAATATTTATTAATATTCCCAAGATAATATATTCAATATCCGTACTTTCATCAAAAATACATAAATATTTTGTTTAGAAGCAAAAGAATAGCTCAGATGGCTGTTATAGATAGGCAAAAAGCTATAATACATAATCAAGTATCTCAGCTACCTTGAATAATATTTTTCTACTGATTTTCCTATTATTCATCATCTTTGGATTTATATTACTTTATTTTATGCAGTTCTTCTGGTTTTTTGTAAAGGTTTAATCCTTAGGTTTCAATGGTTCTATTTATGAATTTTATCTAATTCGAAATGAATGTACAGTTGATGCAAGTAACCATAAATTATACTATCGTTAAGATCTTTTCTTCAAAATCAAAGTGCATGCTTTATTCAATGCTTTTTACTAGCATTTCAGCTTCTTTTTGAACACACTTTATTAAGAATGAATTACTTCTCCAGAGTTTTGTGTTTGCAAAATAGCGTATTGGTATGATTCTAGTAAATTTTTCGGTCCGATATCAAAATTAGCTTGACCAAATCTTGAAAAACTTCATGAGTATACTCAGCTATCGATTGTTGATTAAAAATTTCTGCGTCTTAAGTTTGTGATATTATCTTCTTGTACAGTGTCTTAACTAGTATTCTATGCTAAGTAGTCTTGGGATAGCAAATAAAACATTTAGCTAGGGAAAAGTGAGTCTATATCATTGAAACTGTCACTCAGTCTACTTATCTATCAAATTAAGATTAATTACTAGAACAAATGAGTAAATTAAGCAAATTATAAAATTAAGAAAGCAGAATAAAATTTTAATAAAAAATTAAAAAATTATCGGAGTTTTTAGAAAAAAACAGAAAAATGTAAATAAATACTTTTGAAACTAAGAAGGGTTGGTTTATTTATTTTTCATAAGAATTTATATTTTATTTAAGGTATTATATGGATGCCTTTATAATTTTATTTGAATTTAATCATTCATGCTGCTATTCAGAGCCTTAGTCTATTTAATCATGTAAATTTGATCCTGAGAGTTCCTCGTTGGTCAGGGTAACTGTTTCCGTAAGGTTCGGCTCAGGGTGCAGGTCATAGTAGAGTAAAGGTGGTTCATTTTTATGACTAGAATGCTTTATCTTAACGTGTCTCTGCAAAGACGGTAAAGAGCTATAGTACTTATTGCAATTTTCAGCTTGGCAGTAAAACTTATCCAAAATGTCTTTCATGCATCTTCTCTGTAATTTTTTGCTTGCCTTTGCCTCTCCTTTCTCCACTTTTTACAAAGAAGTAAACAAATCTAGCATTGTCTGATATTACTATTTCGCTTATTCAATCTACTGCTCGAGTATTTTTTATATTTTTGAAAAAGGATTGATTTGTTGCATTTGATTCGATTATTATTTTATAGTGGCGGGAGATCGGGTACTCTGGTTAGGGTTGCAAGGCACTGGTATTAAGGGGAAGCGATTCGTAGAATTTACGTATAGTTGATCAACTATCTGCATGGTTATTTATCAATTGTTAATAAAAGATTTATGAAAAATAATTAGTGTTTTAAATAAAGGACTTAGAAGAAATTAAAAAGAAATAAAATTTTAAGCAATTTTACTAGATATATTAATCTGAATGTATTTTAGAGATGTAAATTTAATTTGATGCAAAATTATTATCAGAAAATTACTTTCGAAAATAGAATAATCAATAGAATTCAAAGATTAAAATATTAATTGCTAAACTGATAGACTTTAAACATATGTGCTTCAGCCAAGCTCAAAACAGACTCCGAAACAATAAATCTTAGCTCTAAAGACGAATTGTGACAAGAAAATTGCCATCAGACTTTTTCAATAGAAAAGAAAGGGAATCTGTTCTTAGAGATCAGTTACATACATGTCCATAATAACCTATGTTTTTTGCAGGCAATCAGGAAAATTTATTTTTGTTTACGTTTAGACAGTCATATAAGTTTAATAACAAGACTAGAACAGCTGACACTGATGTTTAAAAAAGGATCAAAATGGGAGCATTGTTTAAGAATAACAATAGATAAAGATCATAAAAGTCATTGAAACTCCCAAGCTTGACTAAATAAAATACTCCACAGAAAAAAATAAATAGTTTAGAGAACAACAAAATTTTCAGATTGAACCTGAAGGATAATTCTAGCATAAAACCTAAAATTAATAAAATACTACGGCTTTGATATTTTCTTTTTCGACTTTACTAATAATATAAAAAATTGATATATATTTTACTTCTAAGTGTTAAAAATGATTGTATTTCATTCAGTAGGGAATTCGTAAAATGTATGTATACAAGATATAATTATATTAATCAAATGGGAAATTTGAATACTTTGTCAGCTATATAATTGTAATTTGGTCTATTAATCTTACCTTAAAGGGCTCCATAATAGTAGGAGTCGTATATGTATTTTATGATTCGATGTGCTTGCTCAAACAATTATTTCTTGCTTTTTATATCACGAATTTTCAAAACCTTTTTTATTTATGCCTCTATTAATTATTCATCTTTATTCTATTTCTTCACATCATCATTTTTTTATATAATAAATCTTTTTGGCTTTTTTGCTTAAACAGCTTTCGTTGCTAAGGGTTTGGGCGTGATTTGTATTTTGAATTTTTTGACGGAATATACTTTTGATGCTACAGGCTTTTTTACTATTCTTTTTCTCAGCTTTTTTAATTATACTACTTGAATAGTTTTTTGTTTGTTATTTTTCAATAGAGACCCTCGAGTGATTGGTCTCCCTAGTCTTTTAGCCATGATAAGATTTGATTTATCTATAAATTATAACAAAATCTAAATTTATAATTTACAAATGCATTATAAATATTAGTTGAGTAAAATCATAAAGCCTAAGCTTACAAAAGGGATAATAAAAATCCAAAGCCCTGAACTATAGACAAGGGACAGCCTATCTCCAGTTAATAGATGTTTGGACTCTTTTTACTGATCATTAAAGATGTGGTTGGCAAACTCGTTTCTATAGTATACTTTTTGGCCAAGTTTAGGGACTTAGAACTTTGATTATTCTTTTGCTTCAATTAAAGCTTCTCTATGGTAGAAGAACCAGTCTCATGAGCTTTTAGAAGAGGATTTTCGTTGTTTGTGCTGCAGGGAAATTAACAAAGCTAATATTGATGGATCTAGTTGATTTCATGCAAACTTTCACGCGGTTTCGGCACAAGTATTGTTGTATAAGGTTCTAAGTTATTTGTCTAATCAGGTTCAATCTTTATGAAGGCATATTGTCTTCTCTGGTTCTTTTTATCCTTGTTAGGATTGTTCCCGTTGTCGTATATACTGAATTACTTTCTCGAAAAGTTTCCCCTCAATTTTGCAATAAAGCCTGAGTTTTTCTGAGGCTTTTTCTCCTTAGAAATGATATAGTTGCAGCCAATGTTCAAAGACTGTTCTTGTGCGGCCAACAAGAAAACTTTGGTTGGTTGATAATAAAGCTCATATATAGGATATGACTAATTTTCATTTACCTTCTTGACCACTACAAAGGGTGCAAAATTATGATTGATCGGTATTATGTATTTATCAAACGAAGGATTAGATATGAAGTTTTTGATATATTCATATTTGTGAGCTTATTGTAAACAACAGGCCCCTTTTGGCATTAATTTCTATTTATCATCTACGATTACTTTTTTCTATTATTTTCGTCTTATTTCTTAAAAATTTAGCATAGGGTTTTAAAGGTTCAACATACCCAGCATACTTCGAAATAGAATCTATTTAAAATAAAAAAATGTAGATTTCTATAATTGATATATAATTATGATAATAAAAAATTTTGTATGGCAAACTTTTAAAATCGTCAGAAACTTTTACGGAGGAACCAAAAAGACGACAAAAAAAAGAAATATAAATAATGAATTGATTAAAAGCTAACAAATATCTCAAAAGATAGACAGACATAAGTAAAGGACTATGAAAATATATTAGTAACAGCCTGATATAGACCTAGCTAATTAAGTAAAACAGCTTAATTTAAAGGATTTCAGTGTTAGAATACACCATTTATTGAGATAAAAATAGAAATCCCCTCTTTTTTGGTCTAGTGTAGAATAATAATTTCAAATGCGACTTTAGCCAACAAAGGATCCTGTCAAAATCCGAAGTTACTCTAAGATCATATATTCCTTATCGAAATCTAAAAAGTCTACAGCGAACTATGAAACCAAAATGAGTATAATATTGCCGTTTGCGACTCCACAATCATTCACTACTATAGTCACATCTCTTTCTAGAATAGCTCCACTTAGTTAAGAGATGTCGTACATCATATAAAAACTATATTACAAGCGTAAGTCTGAGTTCCGTCCTCGCTAAATCGTTTCAATTAACTACACTCTCTCTAACAACGGGCGCAAATGTGACAAGTAGATGATTCATTACTTGGACCATTTCAACGCTGTCTAGACTATAACTATGCTTCGTTGCTACGACAAAAGTGAACAGATGACCCCAAAGATTTTGAAAACAGGCATAATTAAATTGAAATCACTATAAAATGAACTGAACGTATTGGATCTGTCTGACATGATAAACATTTACTTGAAATACGATTTCATAACTAAAGAAGTCTAAATCCTGATGAAGAATAGTTATCATATTTTGAAAAGAAATATCGACGATATTTGTTTGGAGAAGATTTGGAAGCACATGCCTGAAGCAATTAATAAGGGAAAACTTAATATCAAATTTA
>Ga0194115_10004886_pt1 | contig 14166 bp, 4 predicted proteins | sample TA2MahsurfametaG_3_FD_148656 | JGI IMG/M metagenome (GOLD analysis project Ga0194115, IMG submission 148656) | Freshwater microbial communities from Lake Tanganyika, Tanzania - TA2015002 Mahale S4 surface | ecosystem: Environmental > Aquatic > Freshwater > Lake | place: Tanzania: Lake Tanganyika...
AGTAATTTCATCTTATTTAGAAGATTTTTTCATTTAATTTTATTCATTTTTTGATCTATTATTCAGAATAGATTGAATCGAAAACATTTCTAGCGAAAAAATGAAATAACTTAACGAGAATCCTCGATATAAGGTTCTCAATCCTTAATTTTTCTTAATTTTAGAAAAACACTCTTTGATATTGGTATAAAACTTTTAGCTTTCAACTTAGGTACTCATTCTTATATTGACTATTTCAAACGGATAACTCAATATGTAGCCGATTGTTGAAAAACCAAAAAATAAACCCTTTTTGATAAAATCTCGCTCCTAATCTTTAATTCCATTAAATCTATCAAAAGTAATCATTTCTGATACTTTGCTAGAGAACGTGAGGATGGAAGTCTTACTCAAATATGACATAAGGCCTCTGAAATATGACTTCAGACCGTGATGGATAGATAATGCTAAATTCTATATAGAATTATACATATTATTGAAGGATGGCTGCTTACAGAGGGGTTTGAATATGTATTCTTTACCTGTTTTATGGACTGGATTCGTTAAAAAGGATATAATAAGATCGAAAGACTGAGTCCTTTCAGTGCTGTTATATGGGAAAAGTATACTTTTGTCTAAGATTTGCATGTTTTGTTAATTAGTTTTCATTTTTTATATATATTAAAATGAAGTAATAATTTTGTTTGTGGACAAAATGTTATTCTATTAATAGATCTAAAAAACATCATTTTTTTGATTTCCTAGAATTGGCCAGCCAAGCAGGACTTTTAGAATCTGTCCTCTTACTATAGCCTAAAATATGATGTCCCTCTTAATCCATGCCTTTGACATATGACTTATTATCCTTATAGCGATCCTTGAGCGTTTGATCCCTGTCTTTTAAAGCCTTTTTGATTTAATTCTATTGGAAATCCTTCAAAGCTGGTATTGGACTCAACTCATCAAAAATCTAATGTTCCTTTTTCAGGCCCAGCGTTGCGAAGTAATATTTGAAATCCTCCTAGTATAGCTGGCCTTAGCCCCTTCTATCTACAACACTGAGCAAACACCCAATCTCTTAATTCGAGATCTGTTTATCTGTATCACTAAAGAACCTCTTGATATCCTAACAGGTAATGTATTGATTATTTGAACTCAGCTCTGAAAAAATACTTGTTGCATCGAAATCGAAGGAACTCAGTAAACTTTGGTGGTATTCAAGCAGTCTAAATATATCAAGAGATGAGTACTTATTTGTTTGAGTGATTATTTCTGAGAATAATTTGCAAATAATCCATTATATTTTTTAGGAGAGAGCTTATTGTGGCAGAGGAATCAGGACTGGTCTTCTCATCGTGTAGTATCTGAGCCTAGGATTTTGTTTAGGCAGGATAAAATTTTGAAATCTACATTAAATCACAAATGTACTATCTTTGTCTGATTATTTCTTACTTTTTCAATTCGTTCATCTTCCCAAAAAGTAACTTTATATCACTACCTTTCATCTAGATCCCAGAACTCTTAAGAAAAGCCTAGACGTCCCTTTAGTTGATAAATCCTTTTCTCGCTGAATCCAACCTATAAAAAAGGGAGGCTGGAGTGAAAGTATCCTATTCACATGCCATTTCTTTAATTATTTATATTTTTCTCTAGACCTCAGCGCTTTTGAAGAGAAAGTCTACCAACCTCTGTCGTGTAGTTGATGACTGCTTCTTTTTTTATGATTTTTTCTTACTCGAACTCGAACCCTGCCCTTTCTTCATCTCACAAAATATTAATAAATTATATTTCAAGATTCATTTCATAAAAAAAGCATATAAAATTAATTTTCCTAACTTGATAAAATATATTAGAAAAAGATAGTAAACAAAATATTATCTTTTCACTTCGTTGACGATTTGATTCAACAACAGGATCTTTTGTGACTCTAAAACAAAGGATCAATCTTCATATGCTGATGTATCTTAATTCCAGGGGTGGTCTAATTGATCAGCCCTTTTTAAATCTTACTAACAATTCCTGAAGCCAATTTCACAAAGGCTCCTTACACCTTCTCATAACTCTTGGCACTCAATTCCATCCACTGCAAATCATTCAGCTATGCAAATTTCTTGCCTTCTTCCTGGCTGACCTATCTTTAGTCCTCAAGGTCATTTTTATTGCCAATTATGAAGATTTAGAGCTGGTTGCTTCCGTTTAGCTTTATTTATCTCAGCCATTCCTGTAAATGCTCAAAGGTCTTTCTTCTAAAAATATCATGATTGTTTGTACTTTGTTATGTCGTAGACAAGAAAGGCCCCGATTGCACTTCTATAGTAGGATCTTGTTATTGATCTGAAGTTTTACTGGCCTGCAGTGTCCCAAACTTGAAATTTTATATTTTTTTATTTTATTTTGATATTTTTGGATGCGAATTCCACCCCTATCGTGATTTCATGATGGTCATTTATTTTCTGATCTACGAACTGCATCACAACGCATGACTTTCCCACCCCTATGATAGTATATTCATTACCTGTATCTCCAACGACTATAAATTTCAAAAGATAATGATAATCGCTTTACATATTATAAAAATGTTTATAAATTTGATTCACGCCGTTTAATTATTTAAAAATATACAAATTTATATATAACTGGCAACCTTCAAGAACTGCTATAAAAACTATTGAATAATCTTCTTTTAAAAAAGACGAATTGTTCAAAAGAACTCTTTTGACAATATAAAAGAAGTAATTTAAAAATGATACTAAACACGCATCATCATGTTAAACTGCAAAAACCTATAAAAAAGATTCTATATCTGTACCCCGCTTATAATGATACCTTTGTGATCTTGGGCCTTATAAATGAACGCCAAGACGGCATCGTTCATTTAAATAAACACGGCTAAGAACTCTTTAGACATTTATTCGGAATATCCATGGACAGCATCGGCATGCTTTCAGATCGTTAGGTCATTTTACTCGAAACCCGTCGCAACAAGATCTTGATATTACATTTATAAGGTTATTCTTTTTAAGAATTTCCTCATCAATTCATGTATGAATAAGCTGATCAGACCTAAATTCATACTTTCTCCTAGAGCAAGCTTCTCTGTATTGAAGAAAAAGGTCGCTATAACAATGCCAAATATAAATTGACCTATTTTCGCTATCCTCTTGAACTTTAGTAGAAAAAATAAAAAAATAGCACAAAAAAATCAACAAAAGCTTTAACTTTGTATGAATCTAATATTAATTAATGGACTTACTAGTACATGACAAGAAAGGCTAACAATTATTCCATGATGTGTTGGTACAAGCCTCGGCATGACGATTCATTTGAATTTAGGACCTACTAAGTTGTTGGAGATAAGGGTCGGTATAAGTTATACAAGTTCCATCATGCAATAGCTTGCGATATCAGCAATGGAGTGGCAGGAAAGGTAGAGACTGCCATTTTGAATGTTTGGGAGTCTAAAAGGTCTTAATTTATATTCGTGTGTCTCAGCAACAAAAGTCAGGTTAAGAAAACTGGAGGTACCATCATAAACAATAACTATATAATCGATACCACAAGCGGTGAGATCAGGGAATCAAAATTTACATTTGGCCCTTATCAAGATTATCTTATCGATTATTACAACCTTGGTCCATACAGCATGTTTAAAACTTTCAAAGTAGAAGACTCCAAGCTGATAAAAAGCCCAGTTTATTACATTGACCATGAAAATTAAGTCATTTTCGGGGAGTAATCCTGGTAATGCAGTCATTTATACAAATATTAGTTTCCTGGATATGCATCTGGACTATTATGCTAAGGCAAGTATGAAAACGTCGACAATAATGAGTTTTAACTTGTAATCAAGCGAGTCGTCAATGGAAAGCTTATATATTTGAGTTTACTTGACGGATTTGGCTAGACTATTGGTTAAGATCTGATATTTGACACGCTATGTGTTTTGGATTTACAGTGAATTCAGTGATTTTATGATAGAAATTATTATTATTATTTGATGTAATGATATAATACTTTATGACAAGCTTCTATATATGTCTATCATGGATCATAAAGAACTCCTTTTTCTTCTTGCTTTAATCATTTCTTATTTTTATTAAAGCTATGTTCTTGAATATTCAGTCAATTTTTTAATTTTGCCTTTAATTTATATCCAATCTCAAATCATATAAAAAGTAGAGAATATTGATATGTAGTATCATTTCTTTCTTAACCTGCTCAAGGTCAAAGTTGTTGGAGTCCTTTCTTTATTCACTTAGTCTTTCTTCCTGAAGTCTGTTTTTTCCTAGCCGAACACTATCGATGTCTGGCCCGCCGTTTTTGGGTTGTAATTCCACACTGGCTTTGTTTCCGATGATACTTCCTTGAAGTTTTTCTTTTTCTAAGAAGTCTTAGGTTATTGTTTCCAGTCAGATTTAGCATCTCCAAGTAGGATACTGCTCTGATTGTGCGAATTATTCACGCCTAAAGATATATACAAAAGTACTTTTAATTGATTTGGGTGAGGTCTGCATTTCAGTGGAGTTTGCCTGCCATCCAAAAGACCATTGAGACTGAGTTCCAATAGGGTTGTATACTTTTTTTGGGCTTTGGAGGTTGTGATTGCCTGCGGTCAGTCGACCAGCTGGGATTTAGTTATTCATAAATCGAAAATAATTAATAAATTTTAATAAAACACGATTGATATTTATTTTTAAAAAGAATCTTGCTAAGAAATACCTATGTTTAAGCCTATACAATTATTTTTTTTGTAATAAATAAATATGATATTCTTTATTAGTTTATCTTTTCATGATCGCTACAAACGGACAGCTAATTCGAAACGTTTAGCAGTATACAAATGAGTCTAGAAAAAATAGGGAACAAGACGCCTTCGCTGACGTGGGGATGAAGAACAATATTTTTGAGTCTTGATCTCAGAAAGGTACGATTTAGACTGAGTTCTTGACTCATGATGACAGTTAGTCCTTAAAAATAAATGCCTGAACTGATTCAGAAGAAGATTTTCCGACCCTTTTAGACGGATCTAGATTCGTCAATTGTTATTTGTGATTAATAATATTTATTTGAATAATTTATTGTTTATTATTCATTCATACATATTAAACCGCACAACTTAAAAACCGCCCTTTGAAATTCTATAATCATTATTAAAAATTCTCAAACATCAAACAAGGCAGTAAATAAAATGATGTAGGTCTAACAGTTTTCAGCAACGATAAAATCTATTTGCTATAAATTTTTGTATCATACCAAAAACAGCATCAAGATAATTCTCTAATAGCAAGAGTCTTTTTAGAGAATATAAGGAACTTATCAGTATGAACAGTTGCCTTTAGAATTTCGTCTCATTTTTGAGACACTCAAATAATTGTATACCTTTCTGACAGTATAAACTAAAAATCGGATCAGATATTAAGGGAATTGTGTAATGAATGTAATCATATGTATAAATGGGAAAATGAAAACCCTCTCTTTACCCCTCTAAAAGGTTGTAATGACTTCTGAATAATCATTGAAAAAGGTTGTTCAAATATATAAAACTAAGATTTAGGCCAAGGATTCTTAAATAATATCTTTGAAGGTGGAACTTTAAAAGCTCAAAAACATATTATAGGATAGAAATAACGAAAAATAGTAGAATTAAAGGCTGATTGCTGAGAAATAATGTGAAAATTTGAAGTTGAATAATAAAATACGCATGCTTTAGGTTACTCTATAAGAAATCCATTCTTAGAAGTAAAAATCTTAAAAAAGTCACAACGCCACCGCTACAAAATCTTCCACCAATGAAAAATCAGTAAATAACGAAAGCAGTCCGACATAAGAAAACCCTTTATTGTTAACACTGACCATGACTCCAGTAAAGAAAGTCAATCGAGAAAACCCTTCGAAGTACAAGAAGCAAAAATAGCTCTAATAATATGGCAAAAAATGGATTTTCAAACCTGATGAAGCCTGCAAGCACAAAAATAAATTTCTTTTGAATGGGAATGAAATCTAGAAGTTACATGGCCCTACATATCAACTGTTCCACAACGAGCCTCTTCCAAAAGAAGGTCGCTTCTACTTCGATCTGAAGATCATTTTCATAAAAAATAACAATATAGTAATCGGGATAATAACTGATAAGAACAAAGAATAACAGTTTTCCTTCAAAAAATTGAACTGTGTCTGTTACAACGGCTACGACGGTTCCATTTGCTAACAGGACCGACAGAGGTACTGCAACATAAAGCCTAAAGAAGGAAACAAAATCAGAACTGTCATCGATATGGGTCTGGGCCAGATTTAGTGGTACATGATAGGAGGGACAAGTGATTTGAATATGAATAGCGTGAATAGTAGTACCAATAATTTGAATAACTCCATTGTTCCAAGTGTTTCAAGTAAGGTCAATAGGATATACATCGGCAAGGCTATTATTCCTTCGAATATGTTAAAACAAAATTTGTTTCCTTACTTTGAGCTCTACTGGTAAGGCAACAAGATAAGGTTAAATCCATGAAACAAGAAGAATGAATGATTTCTATATTGATTGTTAGTTCTATTTATATCTCATATTATATCATTTTATTTGATTGATGTAATAGCTTATATATCTCATTGATTATGAGTTAAGTTAAATATATTTAGTTTGATAATATAAAAATAAAATAAAATAATTAAGCGATTCAGTGATAAAGTTACAACATAATGAATAACTTCGATCTCATAAGCAAACCTACAAAATGCAAGATAATATTCTTGAAAAACCCAACGTTTAAAAGCGCTTTAAATAACCCCACAAACACTTTTTCGATTATCGAGAATCATAATCTAACTCTAGACTAGGACCGAGAAAGAGATGATAGAAATCATGATAAATTGAACATCTATACGATAAGCAGACCTAACTTGATTCATCTGTCTGCTCGTTTACAAGATTAAAAAGAGATAGATCAAACTTTTTTTAGTCGAGATTATGTTGAAAAAGATGAAAAACAAAGAAGAAACATTGATAATAAGGCTGGCAGAGATGATTTATAGCCAATTTAGAATCATTTTAGAAGAAATGCAATTTCGCTGAAAAAGCCTATTCTTCAAAATCAAAGATAGGTTTAGGATCAAACTAAAAATTATTAAGAAAAATATTACAGAACTGCTTCTCCCTCCAAGATAAAAAATACTGTAATAAATCTGCTTGGGGACATAGATTACTCCTATAACAAAAAACAAAAATCTAAAATTTAAAAAAGGCTTAAAGAAAACTTCAGAAGCTTATCGATTCGAGAGACTGAAAATTAAAAATCGATAAGAAAACATACTGATGGTGAAGTTCGTTAAACAAGATTAAAAAATAAAGTTGAACTCTTTTCGGATTTCAATTATTTTCTTAATAAACAACAAAAAAATAAAGATAAATGTGTTGGAATCGTAAAGAAAGATGAATAAATTTGGTAAGAAAATCGACTAAAAAAATTAGCGATCACAAATCCTGAAGAATAATGTCGGAAAAAATAGAATAAAAAATTGAATAAATAAGCATAATTATTCGGTCTTTATAGATTTTTGCCTTCATAAATGAATAAAAATCATTCTAAAATCTCCTACATAACAAGCCCTGAATAATCAATGACGAAAACGACAAAATTAGTCCAAACAATATCAAATTCTCGACGATAGAAAGGAATTGATGAAATTTTACAAGTTTATAAGGGAAAACGTTAAGATTTTAATTGGAGTAATGTAAAATCTAACAAAAAACATGAATATATCCTTTCTACATTATAAAAGCCTTGAAATTTACCAGCCCTCAATAAATATTTTTAAATGATGAATTTATGTAATAATATTTGAATATTACTCTAAATCAATCATTACGTTTTCTTCTTTAATGACAATAGTTTATATTTCTTTTTTGTATAGTTAAAATTCTAAAGTTCTTTGAATTGTATAATAGATTTTGATATTATAAAATGGCAGATAAAAAAACAGACAAATATGACTTCATGGCCAAGGTTATAATAATCGGAGATAGTGGAGTAGGCAAGACAAACTTCATCACAAGATTTAGTTAATCCAACTTCAAAGAATCTTATGTCGCCACCATCGGTGTAGATTTCAAGGTCAAAACTTTAGTAGTTGGAAATCGGAGGTATAAGTTACAGATCTGGGATACAGCTGGTCAGTAGCGCTTCAAAAACATCACTCAAACTTACTACAAGGGCGCCGCAGGGATAATCTTGACATACTCTATAATCGATCGAAATTCTTTCGAAAACGTTGAAAGATGGATAAACCAAATCGATAATCACGCCCCCTCAGACGTCAATAAGATCCTGGTGGCTACCAAATGCGATTTGAACTATTAAAGAAAGGTGACGACAGAGTAAGGCGAGGCGATGGCCAAAAAATGTGGAATTGGATTCATGGAGGTCAGTGCCAAGAGTGACCTGAATGTCAAGTAGAGCTTTTAGATGCTAGTTAAATAAATCCACAAAAAGTTTTAGACAAAAGGTTAGAGTTAGGGTCTTTTGAAGAAAAAAGAAGTGATGATTGGGAAGAAGGAGATGGGCGAGAGTGACCGTAGGAACTGTGGATGTTGAAGACTAGTTATTGATTTTGATTGATGATCTATGTTAATATATGAGATTGAGATAATAAATCTTTATTGAAAAGAAAAATGAAAATTCTAAGAAATTTTTCATAACAATTTATGTATTTATGATAATAAAAAGAATGTTTTTTTCAATATATATAGTAGAAGTAATATTATTTTTAAAGATAAAAGATAGGCCTTTATTTATCAGAAGAAACAACACCAACTGCTCTTGATGGCTGGCCTCAGATGACTATTCACCTGCATCTGCTCCCCAGGAACTACCTGTCCCGGCTGATACTGTTGATGCTGGTACCCCTCCACACTGCTACTTTTATTAGGATCTTTATTCACCCAATTATTCTTACCCCCGTCTACTTTGATCTAGATTTTTCCCTTATTTTCAGCCCAACCGTAACAGGCCAGATCATTCCACTCCTCCATAGGAGCACTGCTAGACGTCTTGGTACTCTCTTTGGGGTTCCACTTGGTCCCTTTCTCCATCAAAATTTCTGACTCCTGCTTGGTGGCCAGTCCGATCATGCATGGAAACTCTGCATAAATGGCTAAATTGACGTCATAATCCTTCTAGAAATCTACGTTGTATTAAATCTTCACAAAGACGATGTAATCTCCCTCTTCTAGTCTAAATTTCTTCTGGGTAGTCCTCTTATTCGATATGAACTTCTGCCGACTCGTATTCACAATCTTTTTATCTTTTAGCCTGCCGAATTCTACTGTCGTAAAGGCGTATCCGTAGCTCAGCTGTCTCTTCTCTTCTAGCGATCTTTCTGGTGGTTTGTCCACCTGAAATGAGTACGTCCCATCTTTCTTTATCTCAACCTTGAAGAAACAGCCCTAGCATTCGGGGTCTTTGTACGATTTGTAGATATACGAAGCATCATCGTTTATTTCTGCCACTGTAAGTGTGTTAAATTCCTCAATGAACCTCTGATAGGGCATGAAAAAGATTCCATCGTCAGCCTTCACAAACCCTATCTTCTTCTTCAACTCTGGGTCTATTCTATTCCATCGTGGATCGTCATCTGACCATTCTCCCTTAAACTACCCTTTTCCCCAAGGATTTCTCAGTCTGATCAACTGATGTTATTTTCCTTCAAAGGTTAAATTCATAGCCTACAGCAATGTATAGGCATGGCCTTGGACCACTCCTGACTGACTTTTGTTAGAATCTGAGCCTGGATTCGACGAACAAACCATTGAGTACTCCAGAGACGATGCTAGAAGTAAATATTTCCATTCTTCCTACTTATTAAACGATTTATCCTTTAAATATATCTCTTTTATGGGTGCACCTGTCAAATCATGCAGGGGCTCCTCTGGATATCCAGCTTCTATCCTCTTGTAACTCGTGTATAACTTAGCCCAAGCTTTTTATAACATCACCACCCATAAAGAGTTACTCACTGCTTTCGTGAAGGCAGGATTATTGTAGATGAAGGGGATGTAATCATCCATGTCTATAGTCATCCATTTGCCTTTGTAGAGAATCTTTACAGAGTAAAATTCCTAGGGGTTTCTTTAAGTCTAGAGGAACAGGTTGAAAATCCTATCTGGACGCTCTGCTAGGGCTGCCAGACCTGCCAGGTAGTAGCAGTCTCCTAAAAAGCCCTGTCTTATATCATTAGGCGTAGGCTTTCCAATGAAGATTTGTCCTTTAGGTATTTTTTAGGACAACTTGGACCAAGTTACCAGTTTCCAGTGCTCTTGTGGGCCCCACTATCCAGAAAGTGAGTTGTCGGAAGGGGGAAACCTGTCATCCACAAATTTCTGTCCGTTTCTTTTCTTCTTGATCTCTTCTATTTTAGGTAACTGGGGCGAGGGTTCCACAACGACGACCTGAGACTCTAAAAACTTGGCCAGCTAAAACTTATTTCCATCGATGATTTAGAACTTGTTGTTGTTTTACTGATTCTATATCCATTTTTTGCCTTAAAGATTGTTTCCAAAGAAATCTCCCATCGTCCCAGGGTTCAAGATGTTGTTATTGCCCTGATTGTTATTGCCTTGATTGTTATTCTGTTGATTGTTATTCTGTTGATTGTTATTATTCTGTTGATTGTTGTTATTGTTGATTTGAGGCACAACAGGGGCTGGCTTTGGAGCAGGCGGAACTATGTTATTTTGTTGATTGTTTATATTAGGTTGTGGTTGAGGTTGAGGCTGTGGTTGTGGTTTAACAGGATTTACAGGCTGGGGTTGGGGTTGAATAATGTTAGGCTGAACGATATTCGGTGGTGGAACAACAGGAGGAGGAACTACAGGGTTGACTATGACTGGAGGCACTGTCACATTATTATTATTGTTGTTCGGTTGCACATTTATCTGGTTCGGTTGGACGAAGCCGTTTTGATTAGAGTTGTTTGGGTTCACTTGACTAAAACCATTATAGTTCGCTTGAATGAATCCATTGTTAGAGTTTGGTTGAGCAAATCCATTGTTATTGTTCATGTTTGGCTGTGCAAATCCACTGTTGTTGGGCTGTCCGAATCCAAAACTTTGATTTTGTTGTTGAAAGCCTTGATTTTGTTGTTGAAAACCTTGATTTTGTTGTTGGAATCCTATATTTTGCTGCTGAAAACCTTGGTTTTGTTGAAACCCGAACCCAGATTGGCCTTGGCCCTGTTGTTGGAAGCTTTGAAATCCAAAATTAGTATAGGGCTGGAAGTAGCTATTACCTGCCCCTGTATCTGAGTACCCTCCGAATCCAAAAGGCTGAAAACCGAAGCCCATATTATTATTCATGTAGCCTTGTCCGCCCATATTATTCGTGTTGTTGTTGAAGCCACCCTGATTTTGCATTTGCATTTGCCCTTGATATTGTCCTTGTGTTTGCCCCTGTGGCTGATATTGGTTTTGGAAGGACTGCTGATAGGTATCTTGCTGGTTGGACATCATGTAGTAAGGAGCACCCCAGCCGAAATATTGATACTGTTGATTCTGTGGTTTTTTCTTAATGATCATATTGTTTCCGTACATCTTTAAGTTTTAGTTTGGTCTGTGAAAAAGTAGAATGTTAAACTCAAATGATATATAATATAGATCAATAAGTTATAATATAATCTTTAGTTTGTGCAATAAAATATATCTTTGATTTGATTTTATATGATTCAATGTCATATTACTATAGCCTTAAGTTCTTTATGTTATTCAATATTGATTTAGATTTAGATTTATTCAGAAGATGATCTCAGTACACAAAGGTTAAATAAATCATACGCGTTGTTGTGATTTATATCTTTTCCTAAAGAACTTTTAATTGTTATTTATTGTTTCTGTATTCAATAATAATTGCTCAACTCCATGTTGTCTGCCTGTACAATCTCACCTTGACCCTATTATCTATCTTTATATATATCTATATCTTTTTCCATCTATTAATTATTTTATCTCATATTACCTTGCAACTTATACTCCCCCTCAGTAAGCACCAACTTATAACTATCCTTCTCCGCACAGCAACAACACCCCGTCTCTAAACTCTTCAGCCGTATAACTTTAGACTAATACTGCATACTCAAGCCCACTCGTGGACTAAACTCCACTTCTGTCTCAATCTTGACCAAAGTTCCAAACTTACTTCCGTTGTCCTTAATCAGAACTTTTTTTCGACCTCCAATGTCCATGTAGAACAGAGAACAGTGATTCCTACTCACGCTTATGTCCTTCATCAAAACGTTGCAATTACTGTTTCTGCCCAGGGTGATCTCTTCTTATTACGACATCCCTATCAACAAGATCGAAAACCTTTTGTTTTCTTCGTTTTCTGACAGCTCTAGCTCTTCAAATATCGCGTAGGGTGGCTTAGGGGCGTTGCTCAGGTCCAGCAATCTGTACCTTTTGTTGAGGTGGAAAAACGAGAGCGGATAGGTCTATTTGCAGAGTTCACACTTGGCTTCGGGATAGGAGTAGAAGAGAGTATTGTTGTGTTACCTCTTTAGTGAGTTGTTGTTCCTCCAGTCCTTGAGGCACTCGAAGTGAATGTACTTGACGCTGCCTAGACACTTGCAGAGGTTGATGAGTGGGTTTTATTTTTTGTCGTTGCATTAAAAACAGATCCTGCACTGTTTCCTATTTTAATTATCTCTATTATTATTTTGGGCTAAACTTCTACTTTCAGAATATTTGGAAGAATTCATATCATATTGATGGTAAATATCTTTAGAGTTATCATTATTCAGCATAAGACTATTCCTTTAAAACTGATTTATTCTTTAGTAATTGTTATGATTATGGTTGTATATTGATACACTCATTACATCTTCTTTCTAGGTCAGTTCCTTCTACTCTTACTAACATTAGACTTATGTTATCAGTTCCTTGAAACGTAGTTTCAGCTTGCCGATCTTTATGATATCTCCTCTTTTTAAAGGATATTTTTATTACATTCCCAACACTTTCCACAGGGCCTTTCTCTTAACATTAATATTACCGTTACTTCTATTTTAAATCCTGCTCCTACTATTTCTCAAAGAAAGTCCAAAATGATTATCACTTGTACCCATTTTCATCCACCTCAACTCTATTTTTTCATAATCCAACCCAATCCTAAACACATTCATCTACCCATTATAATTATCACTAAACTCATTATTCAATCTTTTCCTTTTCCTCTACAGAACCTGAGACTAATGCTAACTCTCCGTCTAGTAATAGATATCATCTCCGTCATGGATGAGGTACGAATTGTTGGAAAGGGCAGTATTGGTTAAGAGTCGATTCTCCAGTGAGTTGTAATCGAACAGTTCTTGCGATTGCGTGTCTCCCGCCTAAATTGTTATCTGCATCTGCTCTTCAGAGCTGGATTGGCCCATTAAAATTATTATTATATCAATCAATATAAGATATTATATCAATTAATATAAGATTAAGATATATAAGGAATTAAACATAGAATTTTGTAAAGATGATTTAATTAATGCACTACTGATAGATATCATTAAACTAATACTCTTCAAACTTCAAATACTTGACTTTTGTTTTTCAGATATCGCTACCATTGAAGTTAAATTGGCTGTTGCTGTAATCATCCCCATTCAGAAAGTCATTCACGCTCAAAAATCCCTAGCTCTCAGACCTTCGGGGCTTCAAATTCACTGACAGCTCCTTCACCGAAGAGTTTTCATCGAAAAAGTTAAACTCGTTTTCCGATTCTTATATGTTTGGATACACATTATTTGGGATTGAATTATTTTTGTTAGAAGAAAGATTGTTTTGATTGAAATTTAAGCTTGATGCTTGATTTTGATTGATTATTGTGAAATTTTTGTTCTTTTTTGAAGATTTATCCTTTGCATAGGAATTTGTAATCATCTATTTCATCTTTTTGATTTGTTTATTTTTATCGAATATTTTTCCTAGCATCTAAAGTGGACTCTGTCCCTCCACAAGTCCTATCTCCCTTTGGGTTTAGTTAATACTCAAATTATCCTAATCTAGACCCAACTTATTATTCATAGTGTTGTGTTACTCATTCATGATGCTCAGCATCTTATTATTATTTGTCCCCATTCCTCGATTTTCAATAACATTGTTCAAATTCATAGGATTTGCATTATTTGAGTTCATTGTAATTGCATTTTTTT
>Ga0194115_10004890_pt1 | contig 14149 bp, 12 predicted proteins | sample TA2MahsurfametaG_3_FD_148656 | JGI IMG/M metagenome (GOLD analysis project Ga0194115, IMG submission 148656) | Freshwater microbial communities from Lake Tanganyika, Tanzania - TA2015002 Mahale S4 surface | ecosystem: Environmental > Aquatic > Freshwater > Lake | place: Tanzania: Lake...
CGCGCGCGCGTCTCGCGCCATCGCCCCGGAGGGCGGCGGGCTCGCCGTGGAGGCGGGCGGCGTGTTCGTGGGTCCGCTCGCGGGCGCGGGCATCGTGGCGCCTGTCGCCTACGACCAACCCGCGCCCAGCGCGGGCGACCTCGTCCTCGTGTTCCTGCGCTGATGCACAACCTCCCCGACGCCATGCAGCCGCGCCGCTTGGCGCTCGCGCTCGTGGTGTACGCGCTCCTAGTGGGCGCGTACCTGTGCGGGCGCGTCTCTAGCCCTCTATCCACCACGCCTACGAGCCAGGAGACGCCATGAACGCCGCAGTATGGGAGAAGGCCAAGGACCTCATGCAGCTCTTGATCCTGCCCACGCTCGCGTGGTCCCTGTGGGTCTCAAGGAGCGTGGAGGTCATGCAGATGCAGCTCGCGCAACAAGCGAGCCAGCTACAGGAGGCGCGGGGGCGGCTTGACGCGGTGAACGCGCGCGCGCTTGACACCGAGGGGCGGCTCGTGAAGATAGAGACCACGCTGCTCGGGCTCGAACGGAGCCTCGGGCGCATAGAGCACCTGCTTGAGCGAATGAGCACGGGGGCGCGCGGCAATGGCCCTTGAGCAGCTAGTGGCGTGGGGCGTGTCCCCCTCAGCCAAGTGGGCGGCGGCGGGCGCGGGGCTCGTGGCCGTGTTCGTGTGCGGGCGGCTCAGCGCGCCAGACCCCGAGCCCCAGGTGCTCTGCGCCCCCGTGCTCGTGCGCGTGCAGGAGTGCCTTGATGACCTCGTGAGCGTGCAGGCGCGGTGCGGGGAGCGCCTAGTGCGCGAGACGGAGGAGGCGCGCAGCCACGAGCGCGAGCTGTGCGAGGAGCGGCGCCGCGAGGGGGTCGCGAACACGGGCAGGCGTGCGTGCGAGGTGTGCCGCGCGCAGGGAGGGTGCAAGTGAGCGAGCGTGACCGCCTCCTCGCCGCGCTGATCTACTTGTGCATGGCGTGGGCGAGCCTGCACGGACGCCACGCGCACGGCGCACCGCGGCGCGAGTGCCCTGCGCCCCCTGCGCCCCTGCCGGGTGAGGCCTTGGTGCTCGATACGGGCGACTCGCTGCCCGTGCTCGTGCTCCCCGAGCTTGAGGCGCTGTGCCTGCACTTTGAGGACTGGGGGCGCATGGAGACGGAGCTAGTGCTCACGCCTCGACAAGAGCGCGAGCGGGCGCGGGCGCGTGAGGCGCAGTGGGCGCGTGAGCGCGAGGAGCTAGAGCACGCGCTGCGGGACTGCCACGAGACCCCCTACACCGTGTGGGCGCAGAACCTCGAGGCCCTAGAGCGCGAGCAGGCGCGCGCCGCGCTCCTTGAGGGGCGCGTGAGCTTGTGGCGCGGCATCGCGGTGGGCGCGGGCGTGTTAGCCGTGGGCGCGGGCGTCCTCGCCTACCTGCTCACGCTCTAGCCGCGCGGCTCCCACGGCACGAGGCGCCCGTCCACCCACACGGGCTCGGCGTCCTTCAGCCAACGGCGCGCGAGCGCGGGCTCCGCGCACGGGGGCACATCGGGGCAGTAGTACGCCTGCGCGTCCTGCATGATCGCCTTGAGGCGCATGGCCGCCTCGTGCCCACGCTCCTCGGGCGCCTCCAAGATGATCTCGTCGTGCACGAACACAAGGGGGCGGCACCCGTAGAGCGGGGAGGCGGGGTCCGCGTAGCACTCACGCGCGCACTCGAACAGGGCGCGCTTTGCAAAGTCCGCCGCGAGCCCTTGAAAGGGCGTGTTGCACGCCTGCGTGTACCCCACGCGCCCCCGCCGGCGCAGGGAGCGAGGCACCACCACCCCGTCCCCCTTGCTCGCGCGGTCCGCCTCGTTGAACCACGGGCGCATGTCGTACAGCTGCACCCACTTGTCCTTGAGTTCCTGCGCCTCGTCCAGCGTGAGCGCCACCCCGTACTGCGCCGCGTACGCGATGAAGGTCTGCGCGCCCATGCCCCCCGCGTACCCAAAGTTCGCGGGCTTGGCGCGCTGGCGCATCTTCTTGGCTTCCTTGTCGCCCGCGGCGAGGCGGGCGCGCATCTCGTCATACGAGAGCCCGAGGAGGAAGCCCCCAAAGTGCGCGTGGGGGTCGTAGTCGGCGCGCGCCTGGTACATCTCCAAGAGGGGCGTGCGCTTGTCGCACAGGTCCAAGACGCACTGCGCGAGGGTCCGCATCTCCGCGGCGGCGTAGTCACACAGGACTAGCACGCGCCCCTCGCCCGCCACGAAGCAGTCACGCAGCCCGCCCGCGCGAGGCAGGTTCTGCAGGTTGGGCTCCTTGGAACTCGTGCGCCCGGTCTGCATGAGCGACTGGTACGAGGTCCGCAGGCGCCCGTCCATGCGCGCCGCCCAGCGGAGCGCGGGGATGTAGGTGTCGCGCAGCTTGCTCGCCTCCTTGTACGCCACGAGACGCACGAGGCGCGGGTCCTCGCTGCCCTCGAGCGCCTCCTTGGCGCAGGACACCTCGCCCTTGTCCGTCTTGGGCACCTCGCGCCCCTGCGCCACATGTGCGCGCTCCACGATGCCCTTCACGGCGTCCGTGTCCAAGGTGCCCTGCGGGCGCAGGATGCCCGCGTCCACGAGCGCCTGGCGCTCCGCGTCCACGAGCGCGGTCAGCGCGTCCTCCACGCCCCCGATGGCGCTTTGGTCCACGAGGATGCCCTCGGTGCCCATGAGCGAGAGCGCGAAGTCCGCGCGCACCTGCGGGAACTCGTCCACTAGCTCCTCGGGGGGCAGGTCCGCCTCCTGCGCGCGGAACACCATGAGCGTGGTGAGCGCGTCCAGCGCGGCGTAGTCCACGGCCTCCTTGGGCCACTCCTGCGCGCTCTGCTGCGCGAGGGAGTCGTACTCGTAGCGCACGCTCCCCTGCTCCTTCTTGGCGCTGAGGTCTAGCCCCAGGTACTTCCACGCGAGCCCAGCGAGGGAGAGCTTGGTCACGCGCCCCCCGCTCGCGGTGATCTCGGCGCCGTCCCCCGTGCCTCCCTGCGCGATCTTGTGCAGGCGCTCGCGGATCTTGGTGTCGTGGACGCGCCCCGCGCGCATGGCCTCAAAGAGCGCGGGCGTGAGGTCGGGGAACGCGCGCATGAGCACCGTGAAGTCGAACGCGGCATTGTGCAGCACCAAGGGCAGCGTGCTCTTGAGCGCGCCCTCGAGGATCACGCGCACCTCGCGCCCCGTGGCAACGCCGCACCTCACGGCGCCCTCCTTCCCCTGCACCGCGTAGCTCAAGCACACCAGCGGCGGCGTGTTGCCGCCCTTGATCAAGTAGGTCTCTGTGTCGATGGCGATCATGTTCAAGTCCTAGAAATGCAAAAGCCGCCCCACCTTGCGGCGAGACGGCTTCCACATCCCTTTGTGACCAGACAGAATCGACTGGAGACGGGGGATAGTTAGCACGCCCCGCGGGCGGCTGTCAAGGGTTTAGAAGGGGACGTCGCTGTTGTCGCCAGCGTCATTGTCGTCGGTGCTCGCGGTGGTGCTCCACTGCGCCGTGTACTCGGCGGGGGCGGCGATGGCGGCGGCGCGGAGGTACGAGAAGTCCGTGTACTCCTTGCCCGCCTTGCTCGACTTCTGCTTGCCCACGATCTTGATGGACGCGCCCGCGAGCGCGCTCTGCTCGCCCCCCGAGATGGCGTTGCTAATCATCGCGCTCGTGACCTCCACGCCCGCGGGGATGCAGGCGCTCACGATAGCCTTGAGCGCGGCGAGCGAGCGGTCCACGCGCCACGAGGGGACACCGCTGAGGGGCAGGATGTGCTTGACCAACTGGCCCACGCGGTGGTTGCCCTGCACGTGCGCAAGGATCTCGCCCTCTAGGATCACGAGGTCGGAGCCGCTTTGGCTCGTGTGCCCGTTCATGCTGGTGATCTTGACCACGCTCTCGCCAAGGTCGATGTAGTCGCGGTCCACGCGGGTGCCCTCGGTGTTGAGCACCTTGGCGGCGTACTTGCTAGGGTCAAAGCTCATTGTGAGCCTCGCTTTCTCGTATGTGAGCCGCGCTAAGGGGTGCGCGTGCTCGTTGGCTGTTGTGTGTCCGTGCGGCGGGTCCGCTCGGCGTGCTAGAACACCTAGCACCCCGCGCCCCTTGCCGTCAAGATAAAATATGGGTGGCGGTGTTAATCTTTTGAGCTTGCCCCGTGGTCTCGTACACGTAGCGCGCGTCCGCGCGTGCCCTTGAGAGCGCGCGCCCGAACAGCCCGTGCGTGTACACGGTGGCGCGGACCTCGTCACGAGCCTGCCCTGGGCGGTGCGTGCGCGCGAGCATCTGCTCCCAGCGCGCGGGGTGCGCGAGCGGGTGCGCGATCACCTGGTTCCCCCACGCTTGCAGGTTCTTCCCCGTGCCGTGTGCCGCGATGCTAATCACCGCGGGGTGCGCGGTGTGCCTCGCCGCGTCAAGGCGCGCGGACGCCTCCGCGCCGGCGCCGTAGGTGGCGAAGCCCGTCAGCTCCGCGAGCTTGTGCCCGATAGCCCCGAGCTGCACCCACACGAGCGGCGGGTCCCCCTGCGCGAGCGCCCACGCGGCCACATCCTCCACCCAGCTCGTGTCCACCCACACGGGGTGCGTGGCGGGGGGCTCGCGGTCGCGCACCGCGCTCCACGCGAACAGCGCGCCCTTGACGCGGGGGTGCGTGTACGCGCCCTCCTGCACAGCTCGCGTCAACAGCGCCTCGCTGTCAAAGCTCGTGTTGTCGAGCGCCCACGAGACCGCCGAGGACCACGCGCGCCGGGCCGTGATCCACTCGGTGTCGGGCGCGCGCCCACCCCAGTCCCAAGTGTACACCACGCCCATCTGCATCTGCGCCCACACGCGCGAGTACACGGCGTCCTGTGGCGTCCACAGGTCACGCGACTCGGTCACGCGCGCGAGCGTCTCGGCGTCCAACACATCGTGCGTGGCGCTCACCACATCCTGCGTGGCGAGGAGCCGCGCCACCGCGTCCTTGAGCCGCTCGTTCTTGAACCTCCTGCGCTCGATGACGAGGGACGCGCCCACCTCCTGCGACTTGGTGATCACGACCCCGCGTGACGCGCGCAGGCGCTGGTGGAGCCGCTGCTCGTAGGTGCCCTCAAGCCCCTCGTGCGCACGCTCGAACCAGCCCCGCGCGGCGCGGTCAAGCGACCCCTCCTCCACGACCTGCGCCCACGCCTCGATGTGCGCGTTCTCGCGTGGCAGGGGCGACCACGGCCCGAGCGCCCAGTTCGCCACGGGCGCGTACTCGCGCAGGGAGCGCGAGACGAGTGTCCCCGAGAGCGCGCAGAGCTTTGCGCCCGAGCGCGCTAGGTACGCCTCCAGGCGCCGCGTGCGCGCGCTCTTGAGGTTCTTGAGGTTGTGCGCCTCGTCACACACCACGAGGTCGGGCGCTAGTTGCTCTAAGCGCGCCACCTGCGCGGGGCTGCTCAAGCCCTCGTAGCTCATGGGCTCCATGGGCGCGAGGTGCCAGTGTGCCCCGTAGCTCTCGCGGTCGCTCGCGTACTGAGCGCGCATGGCGGCGGGGAGCAGGATGATCGCGCGCTTGGCGCCGAGCACCGCGGGCAAGAGCAGGGACGCGAGGGTCTTGCCCTCCCCGCACGCGGCGAGCGCCACGAGCCCCCCCGCCCGCTCCGCCTGCGCGAGCATGAGCCCCTGTATGGGACGCAGGGTCTGCGTGGGCGAGGAGGGCGTGCGCGCGTACCGGCGCGTGTACTCCGCGGCCCACGCCGCCCCGTCAAGCTCGGGCTCGCGGGGCAGCTCCACGAGCCGCCCGAGGTCGGCAGGGATCACGCGCGCTTGACCACCACATCCGCGAGGGACACGAGCACGCTCACCAGGTGCTCGTACTCTTTCGAGAGGGGGTCAAGGTACATGCTCCCCACATCTGCGGGCCACCCGCGGTCAGCCACGCCGCCCACCAGCGCGCTCCACCCCTTGCCGAAGTCCACGAGCCCCATGTGCGGCACGTTGAACGCGGTGCAGATCTCGCGCACGAGGGGCGCGTAGGCGTCCAACACCATCACGGGCGCGTTGCTCGCGCCCTTGAGGGGGAGGCACCCGATGTACAGGACACGCGCGGCGGGGCGCTTGGGCGCCTCGGGGGCGGGGGCCGGCTGCGTGGGCAGGTAAGAGGGGCGCGCGCCCCCCGTGAGCGCCGCGAGGCGCTGTTGCTCGGTCATCTGGCTCATAGTCTTGGGCTCCTTGTCGGTCTTGGTCTCAAGGGTCTTGGTCTCAAGGGTCTTGGGTGTGTACGAGGCGGCGCGGACGCACGCGCCCTTGAACGGGCAGCCCCCGTACTTGTCGCACTCGTCATAACACGCGGGCACGGCGCCCGCGTTGGGGGCGGTGGACGCCTGCACCATCTGGGTGATGGTGTCCTTGACGCCCTGCCACACGCGCGCGTTCTCCTCGCGGGTCACTACCACGCTCACGCGCTTGGACCACCTGCTCTTGGTCCCGTAGTACACATGAGTGAGCGTCACGCGGTCCCGCTCGGGGAAGCGTTCGAAGTAGGCGCGCGCGTACAGGTGGAGCTGCACATTCCCGCGCAGCTCGCTCTCGGTCTTGGTGTACCGCGGGCTGCTCGAGGTCTTGTGGTCGATGATCTCGTTGTTCTCGTGGTCTATGAGGTCCACGAACCCAAGCACGGGGACGGGGCTGTCGCTGAGGGGCATGTCGTCCGCGAGGGACAGCTCCACCTCAAGCCCTGGGTGCGGCGTGGGCAAGTGCTCCACGCCGCTCAGCGCGATGGCGTGGACCTCGTCACTCGGCTCGATGGAGGCGATCTCCCCGCGCAGGTAGGCCTCCAGCACCGAGTGGACGGCGCTCCCCAAATCCGTGGCGCTCGTGCCGGGTCGGGTCAACCCCGCGACCTTCTCGAACCACCACTTGCGCGGGCAGTCTCGGAAGGTGGTGATCTGTGAGGCGGACACATGTTTCACGCGCCCTCCTCCTCGTCACGCTCGTCACGCTTGGGCCGGTTCGCCATCACGCTCTCCACGCTCACGGGGTAGCCCATGAGCGCGGTGAGCAGGGCGTTGGGGTCCACTTGCACGCGCGCGTCCACCTGCGCCGAGGGGTCCATCCACACGGGCAGCTCGTTGCGCGGGTGCTCGCCCGCCGCGCACAGGATGTGCGTGTTGGGGTGCGTCTCGGGGTAGTAGCCCACCGAGGAGCCGTTGACCTTGTTCCCGAACTCCTCCACGCGGTCCCGCACCTTGGGCGCGGGCGCTGGCTTGGTGATGCCGTTGGCGCGCACCAGCTCCCCCACGGCGGCGGCGGTCCACTTGCGCTTGCCTGCGGGCACGCGGAAGCCCTCGGCGGCAAGCATCTCCGCGATCTTGACCTGCGTGGTGCCGAGGGACACGAGCGCCGCCACGCGCTCTGCTAGGGGGCTCGGCGCCGCGTCACCCAGCGCGAGGGCGGGCTGCTCCTTGGCCTGCACGGCTGCCTGCGCCTGCGCCTGCACGAGGGCGCGCGCCTCTGCCTCTGCCGCCTCAAGCAACACGGACGCCTGCGTCTGCGTGAGCTTGCCGTCGCTCCCCCCGAACTCGCAGTCCATGCGCTCCACGGCGCACAGAGTGCCGCGCAGGTTCGCGCACCGGCGCTTGAGGGGCTCGTACTGCGAGCCCTCGGGCAGGTCCGTGTGGGCGCGCGCCGAGGGGCACCCGCGCCAGTGGTCCGCCTCCTGCAACACGGGGAGCGCGTCCCCCTTGGGGCTCGGGGGCGGCGCGGGCTCGCCCCCCTTGGGGCTCGGGGGCGGCGCGGGCGGCGTGGGCTCGGGCTTGCCGCTCGGCTTCACGATGTAGAGCGTGCGCCCCTCCTTCACGCGGCTCGTGAGCACATGCCCCATCGACACTTGATCGCGGAGCCTGCCGAGCATCATGCCCACGCCACGGGGCGTGACCCGCGAGAACAGCCCCGCGAACTCCTCCAGGTAGTCCCCGCTCTCGTCCTTTTGCGCCTTGGCGAGCGCGCGTGCGAGGTCGTTGGCGCTCCACTCCTGTCCCTTGTTCTTGTGCTCGTTCTGCCACTCGATCAAGTGCGAGAACGCGTCCGCCTTGTCGTCCCCGCGGGTCTGCTCCAGCTCGCGCGAGCTGATGGCGACCACATCGCACGAGGGCGCGCGCTCGTAGTACGCCTCAGCCGCCCACATGAGCGGGTACTGCACCCACTCGGCCCACTGCTCGAATGACCCAAAGGCGCGTGCCCGCTCGCGCGTGCTGTCCTTCTCGGCGCTCGTGGCGCTGTACTTCCACGCGCGCAGGATGGTGAGCACCGCCTCCCAGGTGCTCGTGACGCGCGAGCGCGCCTCCGCGAGCAGGTCCCTGTAGCGGAACCCGCGCCGCTCCTCGGGGCGCTCGAGGTCCGTGACCAAGCGGCAGATGATGGTGCGGCGGTCCGTGTCGGCGCGCAGCTGGGCGTTGTTGCCCGTGGCGCCGAGGAACATGCGCGGCTCGGTGTCGTAGGTGTCGCTCGCGCCAAGCCTGCGCACGCGCCACATCGAGCTAGTGATGAAGCCATCAAGCGCGGCGGACCCCAAGAAGCTCGCCACATTGTCTAGCAGGTAGTAGTCCGCGTCCGCGAGCGCCAGCGCGCCCATGACCTTCTCAAGCTCCTCGGGCTTATCCGGCGGCGCGGAGAGCGCGGGGTCCTGCCCATAGACGCACGCGAGCACGGCGCTGAGCAGCTTGGTCTTGCCCACGCCCTTGCTGTTCGCGCTCACGAGGAACAGGGGCGCGGGTCCGTCAATCGACCGGCGCAGGGCCGCAGTGAGCACGGCGGACACGGCGAGAATCACCTGCTCGGGCGAGGTCCACGGGAAGTCCCCAAAGAGGTCCGCGATCTTGAGCACGGCGGCGGCGGCCTCGCGCCTCGTGGGCTTGCGAGCGCACACGCGCTCCACCGCGCCTAGGTCTAGCTCCTCGGTGGGCAGGAAGTAGGTGCGCGTGATGTCGCAGTACCCCGCCTTCATGCGCGTGGGGGTCATGCTCCCCGCGTCAATCACGGGCAGAAGCGAGCGCCCAAGCACGTGGGGCAGCCCTTGCCGAATCGCGCTCTCGGCTTGGGCGACCATCTCCTTCTTGGGGCGGCTCTTGACCTTCTTGATCTGCCCCTCCTTGTCGAATCGCTCCTCGACCCAAGTGGCGCGGCGCGCCAGCTCGCCCGTGAGCGTTGCTGTGCTCCATGTCTCAAAGACCACTGAGCCGCGCGCTGTGGTGCCGAGGCTCACGATCTGCCCGTTGCGTTGGTACACATCCCCGCCCGCGTTCAGCACACGCAGCGCGTTCTCCAAGAACCCCACGGAGTCGAGTTCATCGTACAGGACCTCCCCAGCCCGCAGTCCCCCGCAGTGCTCGCGCCACTCCTCTGGGTGCTTCTCTCGCAGGGCGCGCTCCCACCCGCCCTTGCTGCGCGCCTCCTTGCAGCTCGCGTGCAGACAGTGGACCACGTGCCCCCCGTCCACGGGCACGAGGGCGCAGGAGGAGTCGAGCGGCGCGTGCGGGTCGTAGTTTGAGTGCATGTGCGCGAAGGGGCAGGGCACCTTGTACTTGTCCTGCCCGATCTCGTCCCCGAGCAGGTTGATGGCCGAGTAGAACGCGACCAGTCCCCCCACCCCCTTTGTGCGCTTGGCGTTGGGCTCTAGCGCAGCGAGCACGCGCGCGTGGTCCTCCTCCGTACACTCGTAAGGAACCACACGCGCGGGCACATAGATGCCGCCCTCCTGCCGCTCCATGACCCTGCTCGTCCGGCTCTTGGCGCGCATGACCCACGGGAGCCTGTAGAGGCGCGTGAAGTCAGAGCACGCGGGGTCCCATCCCTTGTCCATGGGGCGCTTGACCCGCGCCAACACGCCCGCGTAGAGCGCCGACCAGTCCGCACCCTTGGCGTCCCGCACCTCGTAGGGCTTGGCGAGCGGGAGCACGGCGCGCATGCCGCCCCGCGTCTTGTAGATCACGGCACCCGAGAGCACGGGGCAGTCAGCCAGCTCGCGGACCGCCTCCACGAACGCCGAGCTCCCCCAATCTGCGTGCTCGGGGGTGTCCCAGTCGAGCAGCAGCGCGTCCACACGCACACCAAAGTGCGCGGGGGCACCCCCCGAGAGGCGATAGGTGCCGCGGTACTCCTGCAGGAGCGTGGGCGAGTAGGCGGGCTGCGCGTGCGCGTCCGTGTCGGGCGTGGACACGAGCGCGTCCACGAGGGACACGAAGGTCCCCGCCTCCGAGGGCAGGGAGAGCTTGTCCGTGGCCTTCACGAACGCGCTCGCGAGCACCGTGGTGAAGCAGTTGGCGAGCGGCGTGGCGCTCAGCGCAGCGTGCAGCTCGGTGCGCTGCAAGGGCGTGTAGAAGGCGCCCGTGGAGGGCGTAGGGGCGGGCGCAGGGCTCGCAGGCGTCTTGGCGCCCGTGAGCAGGGCGAGGCGCTGCTCGGGGGTGAGGTTCATCCGTGTCTCCGTCCAAGGGTCACTAGGGGGGCTCCAACCTAGTGCCCTAGAACCCCCAAAGTCAAGCGTCATGTGCCGAGCCCAGGTACACCCACGCGCCCAAAGCGGGGGAGCGCGTAAATGGGGCCGTAGCCCAAGGTGTCCGCGAACGCGACCGAGCGCACCGTGAGCCGCACGCCCGCGGGCAAGAGCACACGCGCCACGGCGCCAAAGAGCCCGCCCACATCGGCGCCCGTCAAGTACAGGGGAAACGGACCATTCACCTGGTCCCCGTAGTCTAGGCTCGCTGGATCGAGGTCGAACAGGTTGAGCAGGTGCCCGCCAAACGGCACACCCGCGGGGCGCGCGCTCCCTGCGGGGTCTTGCAGGTAGGTGGGCGGGGCGCTCAACAGCTCCGCGTCTAGGTTGACCGTGACCTCGCAGTCGCCCTCCACGAGGGAGAACGGGAGCAGGTACAGGGTGCCAGTGCGCTCCTCGCTCCACGCGCGCCAATACGCCGACTCCACGGTGCTCAAGACCCCGCCCACGCTAGGCGTGCAGGTGCGAACCCACACGAGCACACGCACGCCCGTGCCGTCCTCCTCGAACCACGCCCACCGGCCAGCGTGCGCGGTGGTGATGTCGGCGCTCGCGAACACGCCCGCAGCGTTTACGGTGACGGGGCCGAGCGACACGAGCCGCGCCCACGGCGCGAACAGCGCGTCAAACACCGCGAACACGGTGCGGAAGGTGCCGCGCGGCTGGTACACGAGCGCGCGCAGCATCTGCGCCCACGCGTCTCTTGGGTAGTTGGCGGGGCGCTCGATCCCGTACAGCTGGCGGCTGAGGAGATCGAGCGCGAGCCCCTCGGCGCGCGTGAACAACGTGTCGCGGCGTGCCGCCTCAGTCTGCGAGAGCGTGCGGATCATGTGTCACCTGCGAGCCCGTGGGGTGCGTGTCGAACTGCCCGAGGGGGCGCGTGAGCCCCGTGAGCGTGCTAGTGGTGCGCCCACTATACCGCAGGAGCGTGTCCTCCACGCGCACCACGCCCGTGTCGGTCATCCCTAGGGTGCTCTCCACCTGCGCGGTGGTGTCCGTGACGAGCAGGGGCGAGGTCAATCGCGTGACCACGCCCAGCGCGAAGAAGTCCGCGAGCGACTGCCCAAGGGCGCGCAGGAGCACGGAGAGCGTGCTGTGTTGCTCCTCGTCCGCCGAGGGCGCGGCGCCGTCCAACACGGGCTCGAGGTCGAGCGCCCGCGCACCAGTCGCGAACAGGTTGGGGAGGGCGGCGCGGAGCGCGTACTCCGCCTCCGTGCGCGTGCGCCGCTCCACGGAGAGCGTGCCCACGCTCGCCTCCTCGCTCCCCCACGACACGCGCACCGTGTACGAGCCCACGGCGCAGGGCGGCGTATAGCATGTGAGCACGCGCCCCGCGTAGTCCGTGGAGCACACGAGCCCTTGCCCGGCTCGTCCGGAGTAACAAGGCAGGGCGTCCGACCCGCTCACAAGCTCCACGCGGAAGCCCGTGGGGCGCTGGCGCGGGCTCGCGCCCAAGCGGGGCCAAGTGCCTGTGATCGAGAGCATGTAGCCCCCATCATCCCCCACGCGCGCCGTGGTGAGGTAGGGCGCGAACGCGAGCCCACGGTCACTCCCCCACCCGTAGTCCGTTGTGGAAAGCGTCCAAGAGGCTGGGGGCGCGTCCCCCCACCCCCAGTCGGGCGTGGTGAGCGTGCTCGTTGCGCTCTCACCGGGTGCTAGGGGCGCGCCAAAACCTCTCATTCCGCGTACCTCCGCGCGTGAATGGTCACGCAGAGCCCGTGCCCGCAGTCCGCCTCCAGCGCGGGGGACGCGCGCAGAGCCACGCCGAACCAGGTGCCCTCGCTGATCTTGCGCGGAGCAAAAGTCGCGTTGCAAACTAGCGGCGTGTGCGCGCTCGCGATGCTCCCCTGCAGGTCAATCCCCAACGGGGTGAGCGAGGACGCGCGCAGCATCGCAGACGTGCCTTCCACGATGTCGAACACATACTGCGCCGCACCGCTCACGGAGCCTCCGTCCAACAGGGCCACATGCAGCCCTGTCACATAGATCGCCTCCTGCGCGAAGAAACACACATGCGGCAAGAGCTGCACCGCGCTAGGGGAGTGGAACACGATGTAGCGGAACACAGTACCGCTCTTGCCGGGCTCGTGGCTCAAGTCGGTGGTGCCCGTGTAGGTCACGCGCTCCTGCGTGAGCACCATGGGCGCCCCGCTGCCCTGGTACGCCTCGTACAAGCGCACGGCGCCCGTCAAGCTCGTGGTCGCGTTCGCCACATGGGCGCCGAGGTGCGTGTGGAGCGCGCCCCCGCCCCCGTCGACCGCGCTGGCCCCGCTCACGAGCGTGTCCACGAGGGGACCCGTGGCGGTGCTCACATCGCTCAAGTCCCCGAGCGCGAGGGTGCTCGCGCCGCGCGCGTCCTCGAGCGCGTCCGCCCACACATACATGGCCTCCTGCCACGAGCGCGAGCCCTTGGCGACCTTCTGCAGCCCCGCGTACTCCGAGAGCACGCGGACCTCCACGAACGAGGACGAGGGCGCGAGGAGCACGTTGCCCTCGCTCGTCTCGCCCGTAGCCGTATCCGTCGCCACCAGGTGCAGGCGCACGTTGCGCCACGCGTTGATGTTGCTCACGGTCGCGTTCTGCGAGGTCGCGTTGCTCAAGATGGGACCTGTTACGGGGTCCAAGAGCGTCCACTGCCACGAGAAGGTGGCGCTCGGGTTCGCGCTGTTCACAGCCGCCCCGTACACGGTCACGCTCGCCGGCAAGGTCGCCGTGGAGAGGTCCACCACAGGGTCAAGCAGCGGGTTGCTGATGGGGTCCGCGTCCCCGCTCGCGTAGGCGATGATGCTCATAGGTCACTCACAGGGTTGCTTGGTTCACGGGGACGCCGAACACCGCCACCGAGAACATGAGGTCGTAAGGGATCGTGGTGCCGTTGCTGATCTCGCGCAACACGGGCGTGCTGTCAGTGGCGAGGCCGTTGGGGAAGCTGATCGCCTGCTCCGAGTGAGAGTGCGCGGAGTCCACTAGTTGCGGGAGGAACATGACCTGCACGCCCCGATTCACCGCGCTGCCGTCCGCCAGCACCATCTCGGTTGTGGTGCGCGTATCCAAGCCGAAGGACGCGGGGGGCACGAGGAAGGTGCAGCGGTTCAAGTTCACAAGCCCCCCCGTGCTCACGCCGTAGAACACCTGCTGCACCTGCACGCTGGTGATCGTCCACCCTTGGTCAAGCACCTCGGGAGCGATCCGAATGTTCACGCGGTTCTGTGGCGTGCCGAGCGCGCCCAAGTACACCGAGGGCGCGATGTCGGAGATGCCGAACGAGCCGCCGATGAGCACGGGGGAGCCGTACTGCTCTGGCGCGATTCCGTCGTTCAGCTCCTGTATGACCACGAGCCCCACGCGACAAGACGCGATGCACTGCACGGGGGAGAGCTGTTGCGCCTCAAGAGCCGTGAGGCGCGTGTTGGCGCTCGTGAGCGACACAGGCACGGGCACTTGATCCCAGTTGACCCCCGTGCCTTGCATGCGGCTCAGCACATACCGCAAGTACGCGAGCTGCGCGCGCAGCCCAAGCGACTCTAGGCGCGTGAGCAAGCTCAAGGGCTCGGTGCCCGCGTTCTCGGTGAGACGGCGCAGGGAGATGTTGGTGCTCGTGGTGCCGCTCACGCCCTTGAAGGTGTTGGCCCAAGTCACAAAGGCGTCATCGTCCCACGCGGATGAC
>Ga0194115_10004891_pt1 | contig 14149 bp, 6 predicted proteins | sample TA2MahsurfametaG_3_FD_148656 | JGI IMG/M metagenome (GOLD analysis project Ga0194115, IMG submission 148656) | Freshwater microbial communities from Lake Tanganyika, Tanzania - TA2015002 Mahale S4 surface | ecosystem: Environmental > Aquatic > Freshwater > Lake | place: Tanzania: Lake Tanganyika...
TCCACCATTGACGACTGGTCCAGTCTCACGGATACAAGTGACAGATTTGACGACGACGACGACCACCACCACTACCACTACTACTACAACTACTACTCCTACTAGGTCATCCTCGACAGATGATGAGATGGAGGTATCATCGAACGTCCGACCAAGAAAGAAACGGAAACGGGATCATCCCCAACAACGAGAGAATCATCTCATGGCGAATCAGAGTATATCTAGGTATAACATGTTCTATTCCGATTCCTATACACCTCGCATTGGCTTCCATCAGAAACATCCCTTTTCAGACCCTACCATGACTCCAGAACGTTTGTTATCATCAATGACACAGCATGTGTACAGCACCAAAAAAAACCTCAGTGGAATGAGACCACGACGACGACGAAAACGTTGGCGACGTGTCCGTGAGATGGGTGTCGAGATATGCCGTAAGATCCTTTCTTCGGCCAAGAAATGTGACTATCATCGAATCATCAAACATTATTGTCCACTCCCTCCGTATTTCTCACTACCCCACGTGGGGGCACAAGATGATACAGAAGCCTTGAAGGTATTAGTCCAAAGCTATAGTCCATCGGATGGTGTCGTATCTTTCATCCGTGCGACGTTGTGTCGAATATTTCCAATCGAATTCTGGGGATCCCAACGAAATTTAGATTCCATGATGGAAACTGTCAAGACCTTTATCAATCTTCGAAGGAAGGAACGATTATCGAATAAACGTCTCATGTATGGGATTCGAACCAACGACATACTGTGGCTACATGGAAACAAGATAGCAGACATCAAACTCAGTCGAACGGATCACGAGGCGACTTGCCTATTAGCCCTGGAAGTATATCGCTGGTTGTTTCGTGGTTTCATCATGCCTCTTTTACGATCTGTGTTTTACGCTACCGAGACTGAATTCAGTTCGAAACAAGTTCTGTATTACAGAAAGCCTGTATGGTCGATCTTCCGGTCCTTGTCACTTTCTAAACTTGCCAAGGTACAATTTCGAGAACTCTCCCGTGGGCAGGTCGTTTCAAATTTGTGTCATCATCGGATGGGATTTTCACGTCTTCGTCTATTACCCAAAAAGACGGGCGTCCGTCCTATCGCTCAACTATCACGAATGATTCCTGTCCATGTGGAAGACATCCTACGTGTACCGAAACGAATGAAGGTTGGTATCTGCGCAGACTCGACAACTTCGAGAATAGATGGTTGTCTCCTCCCCATGTTAGCTTCTGGAAATCGTCGAGAGTCGACCAACGCCATACTGGGGCAGGTCTTTGATGTTCTGACCTATGAGGCAGATCGTCAAGAGAATCCCTTTGGATCGGGTTTGAAGGGTCTGACAGACTTCTATCCAAAATATCGTTCGTATTTAGGTCGGATGAAGCGTGAATTGGGTAAGGGCCAACCCCTGAATCTAATCTTTGCGAGTGTTGATATTGAGAAATGTTACGACAACATCAATCAACAGTTCATGTATGATATTGCGAAATGTCAGATATCTCATGATAACTATTTGATCCACAAATACGACTTACTATACACCGACGAGGCGACGGGAGGTGTCCGAAGATTTATTAAGAAGGGCGTAGGCCCTCCTGAGAGCCACAACCTGCTACATGGTCAGGCCAGTGTCAATGGGGATACAACATCTCAAAATTTCAAAGATGCTGTATTACATTCACAGAATATAGCCATGGCGACGGGGCACGAACTGGTGACTCTCCTTCAAGAACATCTTCATGGACATTTAGTGGCGACTTCAGGACGGTATGGACAACGCTACCTTGTTCAGACGAGAGGAATTTCTCAGGGTAGTATCCTTTCTATGCTACTATGCAACCTCTATTATGGAAGGATAGAACAGTTGTTGTTAAACAACGACAACGTACAACACCCTGATTCTATGTCTACGAATGTCCCAGACGAAACATTTTTGGCACGTCAGGTCGATGATTTTGTATTCGTCAGTCGAAATAGACCCGCCGTCGCTAAGTTTGTCCAGAAGATGTGGATTGGTCATGCAGAGTTAGGGGTGCAGATAAATCGTGAGAAGACATTGGTAAGCGAATCTCTACCCTTTCAATTGGATGGATCAGAGACACTTGTCGAACCACCGGTCGCAGCTTCTATGTTTCCCTGGTGTGGGATGTTGTTCGATACCGTCACAGGGGAGGTATACATTGACTATGGACGTTTTCATGATGGGAAAGCCAAGGAAAGTTTGACAGTCGACTTTGATGGATGTGAGGGACAAAAGTTACTTGTACGAATGGAAAGTTATGTCCGTCCCAGGTGTATCCCCATCCTCTTCGATCCATTGATCAACTCTAGAGAGGTGATTATTATGAATTTCTATCAAGTCATGTTATTTGCGGCAGCCAAGACGGCGGAACATCTTCGTACTACCCACGTCTGCCCGACGATTCATACGAATGAGTCTTTCCTTTTAAGATGTATCGATTCCTTGGCATCCTACTCTGGTCGGCAGATCCGTTGTAATCTACGAAATCAGTCTCCAAACCTGATCCTTGATGATCGAACCCTTATTTGGTTAACATGGCGTGCCTTTTCACAAGTCTTTTCAAAGCTTGAGAATTTTGGTACTTTGAATTTGAAGATCCGAGGACGATCACAAACTGAAGATCGGCCTCCACAATTGAAATCACGAGTTGTCGACCGAATACTTACAATGGCATTCGAGCGTTTAGAACTGGAAAAGATCATCAACATAATGACCGTAAGGTAGTAGTTCAGCCTTACCCGTTGATGAGACTGTAGCCGCGGGCTATAGCTATGTACATACATAGTTGCATAGAAAAATGGTGCTATGGCACCATGGGTATGTAACTTATGTATCAATCAGTTGGCCACGATATCTTATATCTTCCTTGACAGAGTCGAAGGGGCGCCGGCCGGCGAGTCGTCGTTGGCAAAAAGAACTCTAAGATTCGTAAAATCTCGTCGAATGAAATCCATCCCGGGAATCCGTCCCCGACATCTGCTTTCTAGGAAAGAAGATTGCTGTCACGTTAGGTCATTTACTCGGAGACCCAAGACGAAGGAATACCATCCTCATCTAGACATAGTCCTTCCATATATCCACCCCTCCTGTTTTCTTACAATGACGAGTGAAACTGACGAAAAGAAGGCAGCTGATGATACTTCGAAGAAGGTCGCTGAACTCGCTGCGAAGATGAATACTATGGCGAAACCTGTGTTTGATGCTATCGTGTATGCCATTCCCATCATTATCAAGTATTATCATATGCTTCGAGTGATGATTGAACAACTTCCCTCCACTGCATTCAATGCACTTGTCGGATTCATCTTTTGTTTTTTTGGTGGTCTATATCCTGTCCTATTCGCGGCGGTTCAAGCTGCGGAACATAGTGGTCGGAAGGCTGTCATGGATTCAGTTTCAGTCCTTTCCCAGGAGGTAATGAAAATCATTGAAGAATCGAAGAAGGATGATCAAATCGATTATGATAAGGATGGGAAGGCTGATGTAGGTCAGATGGAGACGAAAGAATTCGTCCAACGTAAATTGTTACTGGTCTTATCCAAGATGGATCCAAACAAGATTGATACTGCGATCAGTAGTATCTACAAGGTGTGGCTTGCCGTAGCGGCAGTCCTGACCATTGAATTCGCTCAGACCATTGCTCTTGCTCTGTCTATTGCAGACTTCATCAAACAACCTGTGAACCGATACCTTACTCCACTCGTTCAGAAGATTATTCCTGATAAGTACGACAAGTGGGTCCCAGTTGTCCTTGGATGGTAAGTCTTTCATTCAAAAGGTGGCACGCTACGGAGTATACGTACCTGTGTATTCGGGAAGAATCTAACGTCCATACCTCGTAGGATTGCCAAGTCCATCGCAATGTCGATTGCCTTTACTATTCAGTCCCTTCGTTCGGCGTTTGCTTCGGCGTTGATTGGTGGGTTGATGATCTCCCGAGCTGCCTTCCAGTATTGCCTTGAGCATAATATTACGTTGGGAGGTATCATCAAGGCCAATCACGAGGATACCTCGGCGGACGAGCTTCTATCATATGTCTTTGCGGGAATGGGTTTCATCTTCCAACTCCAAATTGGATTCCGTCTGCCGTTCCCATTCAACTTTCTGTTGTTTCCCTTTGAAATTGGAGAATATACTGTCCGATCCCTTGTTATGTCATCGACGCCTATGGCGAAGTGAGTATCTAGTCCCTCCCGCGTTATCTTGGAGGACTTATGGACTAAGCGTTCATAAGTATGGGACTTTTACCAATGTATGTTTGTTCCCGGGCACCGACCTTAATCCCATGTTCGATGATGAAAACGAAAGTTTTTCTGATGGAAGAAGAATGATGTGGGCAATACGATTTGGAAACTGTGAACGTAGACCGCTATCTAGCTACATATCCTTGAAAACTATCTGCGAACTTTAGAGTCAAGTATCTGTAGTGTAGCAACACAAGGAACAAATCTGAGTCATGAGTACCGTAAATCCCGGGGTATTCGTACTTAATGATAGGTATAGGTATGGATACGTATGGTACTCTACCTTCGAAACTCGTTCCAAACCACGCTTAATAGCACGATCTGAATGAAAGGCGGCCACATTAAAATCAAATCAAAGTACTTCGCGTTGGCAAAATTTACCATTTTTTGCAATTTAGTGAAGATTGTGCCCAACGAAAATGCAACCAAAGAATATGGTATGACCACGCACGAACTTTCCGTCCATCAATTTTTTTGAAGGATCCGCCGACCAAAGAGTGCCGATCGAAACGTGAGGCACAGATGTGGACATATCTCTCCAATCCGATATCATTCATCCGTAAACAAAAAAGTCTCCTGGCTAAATCGCAACAGACAAATCCAATCATGAGAATACTATCAACTACTGTTTGTATCCTTTCTGTGGTATCTTCCTGTTCGGCATTCTCGAGTGTCAGATTCCCCCATCGAGAGAGAACTTCTTCGGCAGCACTCCATATGGCGAACCCCGAAAAGTCCGTCTTTTTGACACCGGAATCTGCCAAGGCATGTGTCGATTTGGCTGGTAGTCCTCTTTATGCGTATTCACTTGAAAAGTTGGAAGAATATGCCAATGCATGTCTTGCCTTTCCCAATGCATACGGGTTGACTGTCCGTTTTGCTATGAAGGCATGTCCAAATGGGACGATTCTCAAATATTTTAATTCTCGTGGGATTTATGTCGATGCATCCTCTGGATATGAATGTCGACGTGCGATGGCAGCGGGGATCTCCGCGGATCATATTAGTCTCAGTACACAAGAATTACCAGATGACTTTGCTGAACTTGTCAAGATGGGTGTAAAAGTCAATGCCTGGTAGGTGTCGGTGTTGGTAGTATGCCGATTTTCGTCGTTTTCAATTGCAAAACTTGTATTTGCTTGGGATGGATACTCTAAACCCCTGTGGATTTTTGTTTTTTAATTCCAGCTCTCCATCACAACTAGAACGCTTCGGCAAGGCATTTGAAGGGACGGGTCAGAAAGTTGGTATCCGAGTCAATCCCGGGGTTGGTTCTGGAGGATTCTCGTCTTCTACAACTGCCTTCAGCAAGACTAACGTCGGTGGACCATCTTCATCGTTTGGAATTTGGCATGAACTTGTTACGGATGGAACCATCCCAGATATTGTTTCAAAGTATGGTCTGACGGTTGAACGTATCCATACCCATATCGGTTCTGGAAGTGATCCTGCCATTTGGCAACAAGTTGCATCGAAATCGTTATCCTTTTGCAAGATTTGGCCGACTGTAGAATCACTCAACTTGGGAGGGGGGTATAAGATTGGACGAAACGAGGGCGATGCGACGACGGATCTCCAAGAAATTGGACAACCAGTTACTGAAGCCTTTAAGGAATTTGCCAAAGAAAATGGTCGTGAACTCAAATTGGAAATCGAACCAGGAACTTACCTGATGGCCATGTCTGGAGCACTTGTTGCGAAGGTTCAAGATAAGGTCTTTACGACTGGAGAATCTGGACATACCTTTTTGAAATTAGATTCTGGTATGACAGATGTTCTACGTCCCTCACTGTATGGTGCTATCCATCCGATTACGATCCTTCCTGGATCGGGTCTTACGGCAGATGTTGGTTCCGAACAGGAAAATGTCGTTGTCGTCGGCCATTGTTGTGAAAGTGGTGACCTTATGACTCCTAAACCTGGTGAACCAGAAGATTTGGCTGAGCGTACCCTCCGAAAGGCCGAGATCGGTGATTTAGTCGTCATGGACGGAAGTGGAGCTTACTGCTCGGGTATGAGCAGTAAGAACTACAATTCTTTTCCGGAATCACCTGAAGTCCTTGTCGATAAGGAGGGTAAGCCTCACTTGATCCGTAAGCGACAAGATTTGGTCCAAATCTATCAGAATGAAGTGGATGTTTCAGGTGTCTTTTAAGCTACCTAACGTATAGCCTTTAGACGACTTTTCTAGGTACGACTACTTTCTGTCCCCTTGTATCAAGGAATGGACATTGGGTGCACATAGAAAGACCAAATGTCAACCCAGCGAACCGGGCGTCGACTACCATTGTTTGTTCTATGAGTATTGCATGGACTGAGAAGCAAGCAGAGGTGCGTACGGAGCTCGACTAGAGTGATTGCTGACGGTGCTAGGATCCTGCAGGAGGACATCATGGACTTGTATGTCCCTCCTTCGGCTTGCCATCGGTGCGTAGAAAGGCTGCCCCGTCAGGCATCGGACGTCGCGGTAGTTACTATAGGAAACACCGAATCGTCAAGTCAGACAGCTAAAAGGTTGTCTTGGAATGGTTCCCGATAGAGTCTTATTTTGTTGACCGAGGATTTGCCTCCTGGAAGGTATGTATTCCTCAAGAGTCAGATAGCATACGTATAGTTGTACCTATGTATCTGAAGACTGAAGACAAATGGCCTCTCCATACACGAATGAAGCGTCAGGTCGATATGCTTTCGCGGCAACAAACAGCAAGCCGGTGGGCCCGACCTACTTGTCGCTCGTTATATATTTAACATTTGTTACATATGGTCTTATGAAGGAATAGGATATTTAAATCTGTATAATCGTTCGAAGGAAGAGAACGCGCTTTGGAACAGAATAATCTCCAGCCAACACAGTCCAAGCGCGGGGGTGATTTCCCATCCGACTCATTGACAGTGACATCAAACTCACAGTCAAGTACACTTCTCCTTGAATATTGCTGCCGCCATAGGAGTCTCCTCGAGCGCCACCAAAATGGCCGAGGTCGCACCAGTTGAAACTACGATGGACTCCTTAATCGTTAAGGACGATATTACGGATACCGAAGGAATGACTAGTATAGAGTCAGACTCGACAGTTGAGGTGGAAGTCTCCAACGGGAGACAGCCCCTGGTTGAAAAAGTGTCTCAACCAGTTACTCCCGAGAGCCCAATACAAGGTTTAGATGCTAAAGCTTCACCGGATTTGCAGATGCCTGTGATCTCCAATGAACCGAAAAACCGAGACGAACGTCCTACATCGGGGACTTCGCCTAAACCTATCCGAGCCGAAGGCTCGGAGGTCCCCAAGGATCCTGCAACGGAAGCCAAAGATATGGCTACATCGGAAAGCACTGCGAAGAAAGAAACAGGTCGTCCTAGACATTCGAGACCTCGACGGTCTCGGAGTAAACAGTACTACGACGAGGACGGTTCTTCTTCAGATGACGACTCCTACTTCGCCAAGGACCTTCCAAGCCCCAAATCGGGAAGGAGCTTTTCTTACGATTATTCTAGCGCTGAATCGGCTGCAGCTGGTTCAACAAATGTGTTTGCGAACAGTCCGGGGCGAGAAAGTGATGCTAGCCTATCCTTTTCTGATGAAAGTGACGAAGGTTTGCATCATCAGGAGGGAGTCCGGATCTCCCCCATGATTCCACCGTTGTATACTGACGCTGCCGATATGAACCTCTACCCTCAGCGGATTACTCGTATGCACTCAGTTAGTTCCTTGGTTAGCTCTGCAAGTAGCGATGGCGAACGTGAAGTCCCTCAGCCTGCGCCGCGTTCGTCGGTAAGTAGTGTTTCATCCCGGGGAACATCAGCAACGAGTGATCGGAGCGTCCGTGCCGAGATACGTGACTTTGGAGTGCAGGGTCGACCGGGGAGTCAAATGACTGATATCAGTGGTCGTCGTTCCCCTGTCGTCGGCCATCATGGTATCCCTGGATACTTCTACTCATCACCTTCCCCAGTAATGTCACCACCGCCTATCATGCAACGATACAAGGCTCCCCCGGGGGTCACACATCCTGAGCCTCAGCCAATATCACAGGAGCAGTTGGCCACTTGGGGATTTAATCAACCCCCCCTGTATTCCCATCCCTCCAATCCGCAACAGAGTTATGGTTCCGTATCGCAGGCTCCTGACGACTTTCGACCGTTTGAATATAATTCCCCTATGTTTCATAATCTTTCCGGCGGCGGTGATCCACATGCGAGTGGTTGGGTTCCGAAACAAGCAGGCCAGGCAAGAGGTCGGGCGTCCCTTACCTCGCAGCAGGAAGGACGTCAATATGAAGAACGAGGAAGATTCAATAATTCGCCCCAAGTTATGGAAGGAATGGGAGATAAAGCTGCCGCGATCGATGCTCTACCAAGAAAATCGTGTGCACCCGGCGAACGAGGTTACAAGGTTTACTGGCAGCGTTGGCTGATGTTGATGTATATGTCAGTCATGAACCTACTATCGGACTGGACGTGTTACTCTGTGGCCCCGATTTCGATGCTGACGGAAGAGGCCTTTGGAAATATCGATCCCGAGAGATTAGTTGTCGTCTTTTTGGGAGCGAATGCCATTGCAAGTGTTTCCGAGCCTGTGATTTTGTCCCGTCTCGGTCTTCGACGCACAGTTCTCTTCGGAGCATTACTACTTATGATTGGGAGTATCATCAAAAGTGGTGGTGTTCCTCCAGTTCTTAAATCCGATATCATCGAAGGCGAATCTGCTTGGAGATTGTACCTTGGTTTCTTCATGGTCGGTCTATCGCAACCACTTTACCAATGTACGCCTACTTTGTTGTCTTCATCATGGTTTCCCGAAGAAGAACGTACAATGGCTACGGGAGTCGCGCTGAACGCTAATCAGTTGGGGATCGGTTTTGCTTTCGTCGTCGGGACACTTCTCGTCGCCAGCAAGGACGATATCATCCCCTATTTCGGCCTTCTCAGTTCGCTGTCAACCATTGTATTTTTGGGTGCGCTGATCCAGTTTGATGATGCACCGCCGACCCCCCCATCGGCGTCTGCTCGAGTCATGCGAGGGACCTTCGACGTAAAGCTTCCCAACATAAATACGATCGTCGAGTCGGTGCGGGGTTTCACTCCGGCCTATGGTGGACAGACCTTCGGGCCATCTCGCAGTCCTCCAAAAGGCGAATCATCCATGAGGCAGCGAAGCTCGGGATCTGCGAGACGGCGAAGTCATGCTTCGAGGTCGTCAGCAACGAAAGAGAGTGGAACAACAACGCCTTTCTCCTCACATTCAGGCTCGACAGCCTCTGCGATTGCAGAGGTTGCAAGGATGAAATCTGAAGCTGGCGCTGTTGAGGCGATTCCACCGTCGCTCGCTTTCGTTGATCGATCCGACTCTAAAGAGAACCAGGAAACCCAGTTAGAAGGTGAACAACATCGGCTCTACCATGATCCTTCAATGATGACGCAGCAAATGTCATCAATGCGCGGTGGCTACCCCGGAATGGGTCCAGACCGGCCGACCCCTCCCGGTGGCTTCCCCCCACCTTATCCTTTCCCATACTGGGATCCGCGGGTCCAACAACAGCTAATGGCCCAGCAGTCGCTACCTCAGCAACGTCCTTTCTATCCGCCTCCATACTACATGTACCAGTACCAGGAATCTGGATATCCACCGCCACCTCATCCGTACTACTTTCCCCATGGAGCTTATCCGCCACCATATTTGGCAGGGTATGATTTTTCTTCGGCTACGTTCCCAGAGGGAAGTGAAATTGATGAAGGCGCCGAGCCGATTCTGACGATCACTCCCCACCACCTCGATATCGATATCAAGGACGACCAAGTCATTCGCTCGATGAAGGCCTGTTTCGCCCGCCAAGGATTTATCCATGCTCTAGTTGCTTTCACCGCTTCCGGCATTGTCATCAATACACTCTCTACATATATGGACTATCTCGTCCGTTTGAATGGGGCACCACGTGCTTACACCGGAATCGTTGGAGGCGCGTTTCAGTTCATTATCATGATATCTAGCTTGATCATTGGAGCACTCACAGACAAGTCACGTGCCTACTACTCAGTGACAATTGGTATGCTTGTCCTCGGAGCATTTGCCCTTGCTGAGTGCGGCGTGAGCCTTGATTCGAACAATGGCAACGATCTTCGTTGGTGCCTTGTTGTTGTGGCTGCACTTGTCGGACCGCTGCAGCCGGTCTCTACAGAACTTGGCGTTGACGTTGTGTACCCGTTAAGCGAGAATACGGTTCTGGTCATTCAGCAGCTATTCTCCAACTTGCTCAGTGCGTTGTTCATTCCACTATTCAAGGCACTGAAGCATGTCGGATCAAGCAAAATCGACGACGCCGAGATGTTCGAACGCCCTGAATATACGTTCTCGTTTTATCTGCTCATTGTAATCCACACCGCAGCCACCGTCTTTTTCGCCACGTTCAACGGAAAGTATCTCCGGTACGAACACGAACTAGAAAGAAAAGCTGAGGAAGAGGATGAAGAAGAGTGCCAGGAAGAAGACGAAGAAGAGGAGGACGAATCAGCGATGCACCCGTTCTTCCGCAATCATCCGGCGAACGAGGGTGAAAGGCGACCCCTTGTGTAGGCTGACTAAGGATAGACAAATGGAACGCCTGTTCTGTCGCAGTATGAACGAGTGTTGCCTAATCAATTTTACTATATCGGCGTCCTGGATCGCATAATCTTTACCGGCGGAAGCTCGACTTCTTCGCCGTTTTTCATGTCCTCAACGACAACTACCAAGTCGAGAATCGAATCATCGATCTTCTGGGAGGAGACTACACCGATCGCAGCATCCCGAGATACAGAGGAGTCGAACTCATCGCCAGAAGAGACCGATTCCTGGACCACTGTCCATAGGTCGGTATCCAGAAGATTGTCATCGTCTTCGTTGAGGAAGTTTGAATAAATCATGTACTGACCATAGGAAATGGATGTAACATCGATTAGTTCAGAGTCACCGCCAGCACTCTTCTTCAATTCTAATAGCAGTTGACGAAGTGTCAGCCCGCCCGATGCGGCTGCTTTTTTCGATTCTCGAATCGTTATTCGATCCCAGATGGTATAGCTTTGACCCCATAGCCCTTCCATCGTTTCCGCTGGAAGCGGTGCCGTAAAGGCAAAGAAGGGTAGTGCTAAATTGATGAATGCGTTACGATATCTCTTCAACGGTGCCCCCTGGACAATTTTCAGTAGTTCAATGCAAGACAGGGCTGAAACGAATGCCGTCGTTGTGATCATGGCCGGGACGATGCGTCCGGCAACACGTCGAGTTTCCATGGCATCAGCTGGCGGGATTCCGTAGCAAGTGGCTCGAAGGTTACTAGCTGCCGTAATGAATGCAACGTGACCATTCGAATCGTCATCTTTCTCAAATTCCGCTGCGTATATGTCGCTAGGTGAATGGACCGAATCTTCAAGGGGCTGCAAAATGGAACGGATACTGGAATCTCCAGTCGACGTGGATGATACACCGACATCGTGTACAAGTGCTTCTTTAACCTCGTCGCAGGAAATCTTGGATTCCTCCGTCTCGTCGCCAAGGAAAGTTTCGGTCCGTAGTCTTGCTGCGAATCGAACAAAGTCCACAAGATCATCGTCGATCCTGTCGTCGGCATTGGTGGGAAAAGTTATAACCCGGGGAGGTTTTCTCGAACGAGACCAAAACTTTTCTCCATCTTCGTCAAGACTATCAAGTGGATGTTCCTCTAGTAACGTCAGAATAGAATCATGGAATAAACGACGCGCCAACTTGATTGCCCAGCTTACTGCCTGCCGACGAAGGTCCGGTACAGAGCTAGGATCTACCTCCAGATCTTCAGCCAACTCGCCGGCTGCGATGACTGCGGCATCATCTCCCAAATCTCGCCTCAACACTGTCTCCAAGTCGGATATGCTGGATGACGACGTATGTATTCCATATCGTTGTGCTTGCTGTGGTCGACGCACGAACAAGCCATCAAATAGATCACGTCCCCATTGAATAGTGTGGGAAATAGAGTACGGAAAATTCTTGAGTGTACAGACGGGGATAGATGGGTCGGGTGGGTCAGCGCTGGATGCATAGGATTCACTCAAGTGTGGAACCACAACCTGGACGTTGCCTTTCGATCCTAATGTTCCTGCGTCAACAAGAGCCTTCTGATTGGCAACGCACTGACCATCCATATAGAGCCGAGCTTCAACGTTGTCCAAGGCATTTAGGACCACATGAACCTTTTTCGACCAGAACTTGCTGTCGAAGGGACCTGAATTTGAGTCTCCCACCTTGCTAGTGTGGGTTTCGATCTTGACTGCAGGATTCAACCTTTTGACTGCTTCTTCAGCGGCCTTGCTCTTGAATTTGGATATGTCTCCATCTCGAAAAAGAAGTTGACGACTAAGATTGGATCGTTCTATCGTATCCATATCCGTCACGATAATGGCACCTTTCTTCTTCGTACCAGCTTCCATGGCTGCGAGATTTTTCAACAGTTCACAGCCTATCGCTCCCGCTCCGACGACAAAGAGCTTCCGACTCCTAAGGGCGTCGACAGTTTTCTTTCCCATGATATATGAAAGACCCGAATCGACATCCGTTCGATCTGAGACGCTGGGAGTAGTGGGACTTTCACCGGCAATCACTTCGTCGCAGTCGTACTGTAGGAATTGATGAATGGGACTATACAGTCCAGATGCAGCCTTGAGACACTCCTGTGCGGCAATCGCCCCAAATATACATTGAATGGGTACAAATTTGGCAGCACACTTTGTTGCAAATAAATGACAGTGTTCGGACCAATCCTTGTCATCCTCGTCGCTCGATGATATTGATTTCTTGAAAATTAATATGTTTTCTTCGTCCACCGGGAGAGTCTCATGTTTTTTGGTATATTCATTCAGCGCTTGAAAACAATGAAAGACAGCTCTTCTTCTAGTTTCATCAAATGCCTTATCAAGATCACAGGGTGTAAAGAGTGATGGGTCCTTTGAGGCTCGTTCCGTTGCTTCTTCGAGAGACAAGAAAGATACTTCTGTGATTTGTTTTTCTCGAATATAGCTCCCAGCACTGGCGTTAATTTCATCTGCGAAGACACTGATGCCCTTATTGGAAGAATTCCTTGGATCTAGAGTAACAAGAATCTTTTCTGGTGTCATGACCTTCGTCACCTTGCAAGCCGTATCCATCGTACTCCCATCGGGTAGCAGGAAACGGATGATATCACCTTTGGAAACATCGTGTCTTTCGCCTTCGACGGATCGGACCAATAAGATGTTGTCATCATCGACCGATAATTCTACTCTATCGAGTGGAACAACGACAGGAGTTTCACCATCCATATCATGAACTTGAAAGGTCGGACCGAAATCAGAAAAGAGTCTCCCATATACACCTGCCGTTTCGACCGCCACAAAGGGGAACGATTTCTCACGACAGACTTTATTTAATTGTAATTGCGTATCATATGGTCGATCGACACACAATAAAATACACCCATCCGATTGATCCAACGTTGAAAGTTGTTCTCTTGTAATTCGTTCAACTTGGAGGTATGGATTTAATCGTCGAAGAAATTCGACTAGGAGATCACTAGAAGACTGGTCGTCATCATCGTCGTTTTGGATTCCAATTTCTGCTCTTGCTCCACGGATATAGGTATTCCCTAAATCATCCCATTGCGAGGTATGGTAATTCGTATCATGTGACGATTCGGAAGTTACGATGACGACCTTTCCAATTCCTGACAGAGCCAAGTTTTTTACCGTCTCATACGTTAGGCCAGACGTACATGGACCATCCACAAAGACAGTCGCTCCCCGTACCAATCCATGTGCTCGTGCCCCTAACGTGTACACTTGTCGACTATAACGTTCTTCATCATCATTTTCATCATCAACTACCGAACCTCCACGT
>Ga0194115_10004894_pt1 | contig 14148 bp, 8 predicted proteins | sample TA2MahsurfametaG_3_FD_148656 | JGI IMG/M metagenome (GOLD analysis project Ga0194115, IMG submission 148656) | Freshwater microbial communities from Lake Tanganyika, Tanzania - TA2015002 Mahale S4 surface | ecosystem: Environmental > Aquatic > Freshwater > Lake | place: Tanzania: Lake Tanganyika...
AGAAGAATCACCAGGAACTTGGCCGCTAGCGTCTCCATCGGAGCTGTCCGCCTTTGCGGCAAGTTTGATAGTTTTGAGACGCGCGATTCCAAGGTCAATAATCAAGCTCCCACTTTTCCCGTCTCCAATGCGGATGACTGGGCAACGGACACGGACATCTACATCTACATTCTTATGGTCCATCCCCGCTGACTCGGCTTTGGCAACAAGGCCGAGGCGCCCCAGAGCAAGAGAATTGACGTAGGCGAAGGAAAGTTTCTTCCAATAATCTGAAACATTCGGAGTTTTGGTGATTCGGTCTTTCACCGCCTTAAACTTTAGAATCCATTCGCATTCTGGAACCATCGTCAGCTCAATGGCATGAACGCCACCCACAAGCTTCACGTCAGTACCGCTTCCACTTCTCGCACTCTGGGAGTAAGATATCGCCATAACAGGATCACTAGTCAGATCTGAACCACGATCCGAGGTAAATGATTCCTCCTTGTCGAGGTCCTGACGTATTTGTTTCAGTACAACATGGTGGCTTTTGTCTCCCCGTATCTCAGTACCGACAATATCCTGCATGATCAAATGATATTCTTTAGCATCATAGTCACCCTTGAGATGGAAACGACACTGCATATCTCGCATCGAAAGCTCAAAAAATTTGTCATGGATCTGCCTTAAAGGGTGTTCAGCGGCTGTGGCGGGGAGCGGGGATAAAATTGAAAGTCCGAGTTCTTTGAATTTCACGACCACTGACACAGCAACAAGGTTCGGGTTCCCTTTGCCCGCTCCAGAATCAACGTCAAAAGTCCTATCGAAATAGTCCAATAGCGTTTCGAGCTCAGCCTTGGCTTCCGAGTCTTGTACCATGTCGGTCTTCACGGAAGCAGCGAAGATCGAAGCTGGACGGACAGGTAGTTGCGGTTGTGATCTGCCCAGGCGCATCTGGATAAGAGCTCGACAGAGCAGCACGGTTCCGACAGAAAGACCACCCAATAAGCCATCTTCGATGTCCTGTAGTTCTGTGAGTTCATCGGCCGACAGCGGGGTATTCCGCAGGGAAGACTTCAAGGTTCTGTATGCTCGTTCATCTTCATCGGGACTTGCGCCATTATCATCGACTATTTCGCCCTCAGGATATTCAAGGAGTTTATCCAGTGCCACATTAGAGTTACTTGTCCTTAACATAATGGCACCATCCAGCTCACCGCTCGTTCTTTCGACGGTATTGTTGTTGACTGGGAACATCAATTTTCGTTCGAATAATCCCATGTATCGATTTCGGAATCCGAAGGTATCAGTGAAGCGAGCCCATGATGATCGAAGAAAAGACTCCCGTAATTGAAATCGAATGGCTCGCGTCGCGTAGACCCACCAGGACTTTGGATCCTTCTTCACAGCTACAAGAGGTCGAAACTGACGATAGCGTCGAACGAACTTGTGATTTGTGTATTCCCGCGCGAGACCAAGGATTTGAACAACCTGATAGTCCCTAAGCTGTCCGAAGACTGGATCAATAAATACAGTCATCTCCATTGCGGGTCTTGAAGATAAATCCTTCGGGTTGGTGGATAGTTTCCCGTGCCATGTTCCGTCGACAGGAAGCAAAAGATATGTATGCGACGGAACGTAACCGTTCTTCGAAGGGGACGATACAAGGTTCGCTCTTCTGGCAATACACAAGTCTAGTGAATGTGCCACTTTTTCACCATCACCTCGACATGTTTGGTGTAGTACCGCATTCTCGGGTGTCACGCCCGCATCATAACTCAATGCATTCCAATACATGGACAAATGATTCAACTGAGCCATTTTCGCAACGACGCCATCCACGACCTCGTTGGTATCACCGTGCTGAATGTGCATACTCTCCAAGGTTAAACCACATGCAAACGGGTTTGAAGGATCGGACTCGATATCCTCCAGGCGAATATGCATATCTCGAAGATGTATGTGAATTCTGCTGGCGATGTCCTGCAACAAACCATCCTTCAGGCGCTGTTTCAGCATCTCTCGATAGCTCGTGCTTTCTTCCCCGTTCTCCACCTTACGATATGGGTCGGCAAGCGCTTGGCGTCGTCTCTTTACCTCTTCTCTCCGAAGTGCCACATCGTCATACTCAAAGTTAGTGCGAGCCAATACTTGGATGCCGTCGATGACCACCACAACTACAGCATCATCCTTCCCTTTCCAACCCTGTGATTTGATGGGATTGGACAGCTTCGCCCAGGGGATGGTAATTTCGACCTGTCTGAAGGAACAATGGATGATTTCAAAAGGCAGACCTTTGCTTTGAAGCTTGGCATTCACAACTTCCTTCTTGAGCCTGAGGTCTTGCAACGACACGTAGCCACTCCATACTCCAAGCTGCGTCGATCTGCTTATCCTATTCTTTTCTAGACTCTCTTCCGTGAAGTACTTGGATAAGAATTTGCTGAGGATCTGTTGAACTAGTCGTTCGAACATGACGAAAAATGGAGTAGAAAGGGTTTAAATGGGAAATCAAGAGGATCTTCCCAACACAACGGGTGCTGGACGTCATCATGTGGCGGCGTCCTCATACAAATGATGCGGTGCAAGGTGGGAAAAATTGGCTCAAATCACCTGGCCATCGTATCGGGTGCGTTAATTAATGGGTTTTGGAATAAGTTCCTGGGGAAACAAAATGAATTCTCTAGTTTTTCCAAGAGATTGGTTCGAATTCCTCGAAAGTGCTATCGCGTCACTTACGGTCAGCGTCAAGGGCAGACGAAGGAACCGTTGGAATTGACTACGTCGATTCCGAGGTGTCACGACTTGACGCAAATAAATTACGAGAAAAACTACGGCTGTACCCCTAGAATCGTGGCCCATCGCTTACATACGGTATCTCGACGTGTCGAAGGACGATACCGGTACACCATAGTCCATCGCTATGTCTATCGAAATAAGTTAGGGGTAGAGTGATGATTCCATTGCTCAACGAACTCATAAATCAGTAAATACGTCCAGTGATTTTATGTTGAAAAAAAGACAGATTCTCAAACAAATCGATGAATGCGAGTTTGTGATCTAACCATGAGTGACGTGAATCACTCCGAAGTCCAACGACGCCGCAGATACCCCTCATGTGGAATGACTTTCTCGTCAGAGATCGTCCAGCCGGCACGTTGAAAAAGTGATTCCATCTCCATGTTCCCTTTCTTGATTAATGTCATCTTTACGAGGCCCGCGCGGTCCAAGATGGCAGAGGCTTCATGTAACAACATCTCTCCATACCCCTTGTCCTCACAGAGGGGATCAACGTGGATCATTCCGAGGCAACCATCCTCGCAACGAAGGATATGTGCAACAAGCTGTCCTTCTTCCTCGATACCTAAACAGGCGAACCCACTCGCAAGGCGCCGCCTGATGGTGGCCAGGCTCCTTCTGGAAGACTGACTGTGAATGCAGGAATTGGCGTAAACGGCTTCCGCATCGTCGACTACCAATGATCTCAAAACTGCCCCACTATCTTCATCAATGACTCGCGCCTCCGGTCGATAATTGAGCGCCTGTATTCTAAGCTGTTGATACCTCAAACGACGGTCTCGTTTTCTTCCTCTTTGCACATCACTTATTTCGTCATATCCCCCAGCTTCCAGCTCAAGTTTTGTCTCAACCATAAGCCTCAGTACATCTTCCAGATATCTAGCTTCCTCAAACGCACCCTCTAAATGTTCTAAAGCGCGAGCACAGGCCTCCAAAGTTGAATAGCAATACTCCTTGGGTTCCTTCCGAATAGAGTCATATAGGCAAACCTTCTTCGAGGAAAACGTCACATACTGACATTTCTCCACAAGGTTCGGTGATTGTAAAGCCATTCGCTTAGCCTCTGCCCAGGTCCCATCCAAAAGAATTAACACGTTTTTTGAATCCATCTCATCAGCCCCAGTGTGTTCGTTTGCGAAGCCGACGTCTGGAGCTTGCAGATCTTCTAATGCGACAGCCTCCTCACCTGGAAAGAGCAAAAGTGGACGCCGCCCTAAAGAAATCATCCGTTGTACCAATGGCAGATCTTCGACCTCGAATTGATACCCCACCTTCACTTGAACATCTTCCAGGACCAGCGACAGCAGGGGTACTGTTGAAAATGTCTTCTTTCGAAATTCATTCGGATGCTGCAGAACCAAAATCTTGGTTTCAGTTCTTAATTTCTTCCGTGGAAGAGCCTTACAGAGGCAAAGTACATGCGGTCGGCCACATCCACCACATATACCCCTCTGTTTCGTCCCTCGTTCTCTGTTCCGTCGTTCTTCCTTTGCCTTTGAAATTGCTACTTTCGCTTCCAGATGGTCGGGTATTACATTTCTCACGGCAAGTCCACTAATGATGGGGATACCAGAAGCGAGAAGTAAGGCACAGCTAAGTACCTTTCTTGACCTTTCACACCTCATGTCATGAGCGGTAAGGGAAGTTAAATCGAGTGAAGAAAAAATGCAGGTTGATGTGGATGAACGTACGTGCGACATTTCGTTCCACTTTTTTTTCTATGGCGCGCGAACGACTGAGATGACCCGGGCTGCTCCACGGATAGAAGAGATCCCACGAAAATCCGCTCGGATGGGTCAAAAATCACTTTTTGGCGGTCATGGCTGACGATGAAGAGATGCGCTGCTCACAGTCAGTTCGTTGCAAACTTGATCCTATGAGAATGATTAACGGCGACTGGGAAGTGTGATACTCTAGGTAGATGATACGTTGTCTGAACCTTGATGGTACGTATCTATCATGCTGTGATCGGTTACGTCGATTCTACGGAGGACGTCACATCCGGGATCGTTCAGTTGGGATCAGTCTTGATGGATGGTCCTCCTACTGGGTATTCTTATGCTCAATCATCATCATCGTCATCATCATCATCATCGACAAATGCCTGAGTCTTCCGCTTTGATGATGAGTGAGCCTTAACAAGTCCCCCCTGTTCGTCATCGGAATCATCGTCAAGGCCTAGTTCTTCCTCGTCCGACTCGTCCTTAGTTCGTGAACGTTTCCGTCCCTTAATATATGTATCATTAAGACCGTCATCATCACTGTCATCACCATAATCATCCATTTCATCATCGCGATTACCTTTCTTCAATGCCCGGATATTCGTCGTATCGTAGTTGGCGTCATCCTCGTCTTCTTCTAGATACCGGCGGCTCATGTCTGGACGACGGTATCTTGAACCGCCTGACCGATTATTTTGATTCCGAGCAGTCGCCCTATCCATATCTTCCTTATTCCGAATGCGAGCAGCCTTGGCCTTTTCTGGATCTTCAAAGGTGACATGTTCTGCAATAAGAGCCTTTTTGATCGTCCGTTGACGCACGGCGACGGTCAAACTCTTGTGTGCCTCTGACTGCAATGAACTGGGTTTCGGAACGAAACGACTGGTTACTGGAGCCATACACTCCAACACTGTCCCTCCAGCAGTCTCCTCTTCCGTGCCTTCACCACTGAACGTAGCCTTTTGTGATAGATACACATATCCATTGAGACCGGCAAACCCACCAGACGATGAGTCCGTCGTTTGGACATCGAAGACTTCATTCCCTATATGAAGTGTGAAAGACCCATCGCTCCATTGAACGATTCGAGAATTACTCTCTCGAATAAGCTGATCATCATCATCTCGTTCCAACTCCCCGTCGGCATTGCGTTTGTATCGCCAACGGATCATGTTCTGAACGTAACCTTTGTATTGCTCTTCTTCCTCCTTTTCAATGAACAAGCTCTCTTCAAAGGCCGCCGGCTGGATAGCTACAAGGTTAGGAAGTTTGGTCATATGGACAGTTAGGTGATCATCTAGTCTCGTTGACTCCAGCACTGTAGCCTTTTCAGGCGGCATCGGTACCGTCATATTTCCACCTCGTACATCACGCTGGGCATCGTCGTCATGAATGTCCGCTGACTCTCCCTTGACAGAAGAAACGGGAGCAGCGGAACCGACGACATCATCAAGCTTAGCTTCCCCCTCGTCGTCATCTTCACTGTCATCACCAAACAACCCACTGTTGGATTGCTTGGATTTCTTGGGGGAGGGTTCCGTTCTTGGTCCTCCATCGCTATCATCACTGTCGTCGCTATCCTCACCAAACAATCCGGCAGCAGATGTCTTCTTGGGTTCTTCTTCGTTTTCTTCCTGTTCATCCGCCTTCCCATCGTCATCAGAGGATGACCCCTCGGCTTCAATGGTCCGCTTGGGGGTATCAGCCTTCGTGTTGTCCTTTTTGGAGGGACTGAACTCTTCATCGTCGGATGAATCTTCGGCGGAGAGGCCACTCGAAGACATGACTGTAAATGCGGTCACTGATTGTCCGATCCGTTCTCCTGTACCTATATGTGATTGCAGATAGGCGATTCGTCCTTTGTGAGCATTGACTAGGCAATGTGTCTCTTGTGATCCGATCTTCCACCACTTTGTAGCGGTTTGTTGACTTTCTCAGCCTACGGACAGACGCAACCTGCTCTACAAGTGCTACCGCGTCTCTTGTCGTACCCTTTTTTCCGGATAGCGCCTAGAACACTCCGTCAAATTACCAGGCCACTAGTATCAGTTTGATGAGATATCACGGAAAATCTGGCTTGCCGATTCCGAATTCTGTGTTGATGTTTCGGGCATACGAACGACATCTCTATCGGCTACCATTATTTTATGCATTGATCCATTTATTCATTCCAACGACCGTAGAGAAAATGAATCTTGAATGAGAATGCCAATATTTTCCTTTTTCTGTTACCTGCTATTGTATGGCACCCTAGCAATAAGGAGAAGTTGCGAGGGATTTGGAAATATACGAGTCGGGATTCCACAAGGTCCACGTCGATATCCCGGCACACTTTTTTCGCAGAATCGTGAAGAAAATGAAGTTTCTGATGCAGAAGCTTTATTGGCATGTTATCAATACTTGAGACGAAGGAAGAGGATAGGGAATTGGGAACAACAGGAACGAAGACAACGGATGAAGGCAGCCTCATCACCTCATTTCTTTCTGGAAGAGGACTTATCGAAAATCGCATCACGACTACATCGAGAAAGACGTGATAATATCAATCCACCTGGTGATGACGATGATGATGATAATGATGATAGTGAAGAATCAGAGGGAGATGAAGCACGATTACGACCATCTCCGACACGTGCATCTTCAGAAGTTTGGTCAGGAGAATTTACATCCTTCCCCGAGGGACCATCATCGACACGGGAAAGACGATCACAATCAGCGAAACGAACATGGATGGATATAGATTTCCGAAAGCGATGGTATGAGAAACGATGGGCCGATAGAGTCGGACAACAAAGTTCAGAGACCTTACAAGAAAAGGAATTGGAATTACAAGTTCGGGCCCTACCGAACGGCTTCCTTGGGTCTGATTCCTTGTGTGAAATGACGGAAGATGAAATACAAAAGGCGATTCAAAACTATCTCACGACACGAGAGAAGCGAGCTAAGTCTCGTAGGAATACTCTCAATAAGCGGAAGGCCATACTCGACCAGCAGATAAAGGATGCCACGGTACAGACTGTCGTATCCAACGAAAACCGTGCTACCTCTTCGGGTTCACTTTTGATGATGAATGAGAATACGTTGAAGGAGGCTCAGAAAAGACGATCCGAGCGAGCAAAAGCACTGTATGAGAAACGTATCCAAAACAAAAAGAAGAGGAATGATGGCGTTATTATTCCAAAATTGAGCAAACGAATGGGTGTCATCAAGTATTATCCTACATCTGCAACTCCCCGAGATTCCATGATTCGGATCATACATGATCTTGATGCGGGGATCCTTCCCACGGCCAAGGATATTGAAATTATCTTGAAACCTGGCAAATTAGCCAATCGTCGTCTAGTTCTACATCGGATAATTACCGATTGCTTTGGTTTACGAGGACGATGTATCCCGGTGGTAGGAGGTTCGAAGGAAGCCCCACTACAGTTCGTAACTTCCTGTCCTATCAATGACCTTGGGGCGTTTGTGATTCACCTAATTCGTCAACGCAACAGAATGGAAGGTGCTTCGTAAAGAGAGTTCGAGAGAGAGAGAAAGCTCAAAGAGCAGATATTTTTTCCTCCAAATTATATGATACAGGGTACACAGCTGGATCGTGATGATGTTTTTCTACTACGACACCAGCAGGGAGAAAACGGATCTGGGATGGAGAAGAACGGTGTGCGCGCGCGAATGGCAGCTTCACACGGACCGTGTCAAACGGAGGATCGCGATTTCGTAGTACTACCGTACCTCCAGAAGCCTTGACAGAGGGATTCTCATTTTCAGAAACGATGATTGGCATACCCTACAGCATTGGTTTTTTTCTTACTGTTAAAAGGGTAGTCATCTACTACCGACCGACACGACCCCAGAAACAAGGTACAACAGCACAAATTAAATGGCACCGAGCTTTTTCTTAATCTTATTTGTATGTTTGCTCGTAGTAGCAGTTTAGCATAGCAGTATTTCATCAGCATGGGGCGTCATTCTTTCCAAAATTGCTGCTTCTCGTATAGTACGTTCCACGTCCCCACATAGCTTGTATTTGATGGGTTGTTTGAGTATGTTTTTGTAATATTGAGGTTTTCATTTCTTTTCTTATCCCCCTTTGTTCTTTTTTTTCTTCCTTTTTCATGGGTAATTCTTTTTTTTATTCCGTCGCACCCTTTTGGATCGTAATTTCTTGTGTCCTTTTGATTTTATATTCCATTGCCTTTTCCCACTTTCGTCTTGTGTGACGGTATAAATCCAATGCAGCCTTCGCATCATCATAGGCTGAATGTGGTTTACCGACCATTTGGATATCCCGTTGTAACTTATGTTTCACAAGATCCTTTAATTTTCTTGGCCATAAAATCCCATCATCAAATCGGACCTGTTGGAAGGGTTCATACTTTGCCGTATCACGTGTATATTCCCATGGATGGGTAATCTGTAATGCCTTGAGATCATTCTTCAAGGCGTGTCCAATAAGGATCTTCCCATCTAATAATTCCAAGATTTGTTGTCGGCATTCCGTAAGGGATAATGTAGCAGAATCAAGATTTTCCGCTGTGATCCCCGAAACAAAGGTCCTATAATCCGCCACCTGTGAATCTTGACGGACAAATTCATCATACAGAGTTTCACCATTCCATCCTACTAGGGTCACTCTCGCCACAGATGACCTATTTCCCCTGTATCCGATTCCAACCATTTCACAATCCATGGCAATATATTGTGCCTGTTCTTCCAAGGAAAGTTGTTCCTCTTCCTCTTCGACGTGACTTCCACTGTTGCCGCGATTGCTACACTTCTTCTTTTCGTTTGTTTTGTTTTTTCGAGTCTGTCGTCGTCGTCGATTTCGAGGACGAGTTGCCGATAAGTCTGAAGATAAGGATGAATTACATGTACTGCTTTCATCTGAAGACCCTGAAGATAGAGTCTGAATGTCATCTTCTCGTTTTTCAATGTCTTCTGTCAGATGGTTGACGCCAATGACCTGTTCAGAACGCATTTTGTTAGAAAGAAAAAAGAACTTTCGACTTGGAGGAAACGGTATCATGGATGATATTTTGAAATGACGTACAGTGACTTCTTGATGTGGGATTTGAATGATTGCCATGTTGTTGTTGGAATGCTACACTTTGCTCGGATGATATTCGAAATAATGCGAAGTCGGAATACTCCCCTCTCCTTGCCCCCAGAAACGAAGTCAAAAGGGCGAAAAAACGATGATGGATGGCTTCTGACCTCTGAGTACCTTGGAATGATGCAGTTGTTCGTCAGCATCTGCTCGACGTGGTTGGATTGTTCTGGAATGAGGGCGTTATCCTAAAGCGAGGCGGCATGGCCACGGCATAGTTGTTTCTCAACTGGCAACTACAAAAAAAGATGACCCGCGCCCTCGTCCATGCCCTGTTTTTTCGACTGTTTGGTGTGTGTGTGACACGGCAAAATTCTCTCTTGTGGTGTGATTCCCGAACACGGTAAAATGACAGGTGAAGACAGCGAACCCTTCAAAAAAACTGACCGGTATACGGGCGTTACATAGGAGAGGAAACCGCGACATCACCATCCTACGCCACTCTAGTATCCCCACGAGCGATTTTCCGTATTGAGAAATTCGAAAGAACATCCGACGTGACAAGGGGGTTCGCCTCCTCTAACAGACCACGTCGAATCCCCCCCCAATTGGCCGAGTCAGAATGGAATCGTTCGTTGGTTGCGTGAGATGATCATTTGCGAAATGTGGACGTCGCCGTCCGTTGGGTTGTTGACTGTGACGTCTCCACATCACAGTCACAGTCAGTCCCCTTCCCATCACTCCCCTCTCCCCCCCCCCCCCCCCCCCCCCCCGGTCGAAAGGAATGATCTGGTCGTTTCGTCGTCATCGGTCAAGCTGGAATTTCATCCCATCCACACCTCCCGACGTTTTGGTCGGTATTGATACGCAAGATGAATCAGTGATCATCCTCTCCTTATATATCAGCCTTACACATCATCTTTCTCACTTTCATCATCACCATGAAACTACTATGTCGGAATTGTAGCAACGAGCCCAATCCATGGCTGGTTCTTCTTGTATTGGCCATCACGTCTTCGAGTCAAGGATTTCGAATGCCGACCATCGATACCTTCCGATCATCCAGAGTTCATTCCAACACCCAATTACGTTTGGCTTTCAATTCCTTTGGTGATTTACTTGGTATGAGCAAGCGTCTGTCGACGCTGTCTACTTCGTCGTCGTCATCGTCCCGTACAGTTCCCGAACGATTTTTAGAAGGATGGAATAGCAACAATATGAACGAAATTACAAAAGGAATGGAACTTGTCGATGAGAATGTGTTATTTGAAGATACCATCTTTCTAAAATCGTTCTCAAAGAAGGAATTGGAACGATATATTCGTCTAGAAGTGGGAGATTCAAACAGGGAAATTATTGTGGTAGATGGTGTAGCGAATGATGTCTCTGCGGGGAAAATTGGCATTTTATTTCATACTGAAACGATGTCCGAAAAGGGTGTATTTGGGAAGAAGGGTGTGGCATCATTTGAATTAGATCCGACTACAGGAAGGATGAACAAAGTATTCTTGGTGAAAGAAAATAGTAAGGGTGGTGAAGCCAATTTAAAGATTCTCGGTGCTGCCTCCTCCCTTTTGGCATTCTTGGGACCCGTCATCGGTGGATCTCTCAACAACAATAACAAAAATGATACCAATGAAGATACCTCTTCCAATATTGGTCTAAATGAATTTTTCTTCCCCCGACCAAGTGATTCCCTTCGATCCTCTTTGACACCACCCGAACAATACTTTGACGCATGGAATCAACGTGATATGATCAAGGCATGTTCTATTTTTTCAGACGATTGTGAATATGATGATACTGCCTTTCCTACTCCCTTTCGTGGACAGGTTGCTCTACAGAATCATTTGACGACCTGTGCGGAATGTTTCCCCCCCAGTTTTCAATTTTCGATTGATGATCAAATTATCGGAAAGGATGGGACAAATATTTGTGTCCAATGGCATGTTGAAAATGATGGTAAGGAACTTCCCTTTACACGTGGATGTTCCTTTTATCGGATTCAGAATGGCAAGATTACCACCGGTACAGACTTCGTCGAACCACCCGTATTTAAGACGGGTGTCATCCTCCAAAGTACTCGGTCCACGTTGAATAAACTGATTGACGAACCTATTCGGTTTATTCCCCTTGGGATATGGGCAACCTACATGTACGTCGTCTTCTTCTCAGATTGGTTCTATGGTCTTCCAGCTACAGCTCTAGAACAACGGACATGGGAAGAAGTATTGGATCTTTCCTTGAATTTCTTCCTGGTCAGTCCGATATTACATCTTCCATTCTCCCCCGTGGTCCATCCGATGTTGGAGGGAGTCTTTAATCTACTCTTGTCATGGGCAGCCCTATTTGCTGGATTTCTCAGTGATGATCGAGAAAAGAAACCAAATCTATTTCCCATGCTTCCCATGGTAGCGGGGATGCAATTTTTGACTTCGGCATTCCTACTTCCGTATCTTGTGACACGGACACGTGAAATGATCGGTGACGAAGAGGAAGAGGGATCACCAGTGTATGTCGAAGATTTGTCCCAAGTGGCACAAATCACAGAAAGTCGATTGTTGGCACCATTCTTAACGACTGTGGGGACGGGATCCATTCTCTGGGGAATTCTGGCAAGGACCGATACTTTCGGTGATTGGAATGAACGACTTGTATCATTTGGAGAACTATTGAAAATAGATCGAGTCGGATCTAGTTTCTTGGTGGATTTGGTGATTTTTGCAATGTTTCAGGGTTGGTTGGTTGATGATGATGCAAAAAGACGCGGAATGGACCTAACTTCCCCATTGGTGACCGGAGCGAAATTGATTCCATTCTTTGGTATGGCAGCCTATCTGACATTTCGGGATTCCTTGCCATCTAAAGACGAAGAAAACACTTCGGGCATTTGAAAAACAAAATAAATCACCTAGGCTTTTCACATTACGTCCTAACGTCTCATGTCAACTCGGGAATTTCCCAATCTGGCTTATCAATCGCAAGGTCGGAACCACCCACAGAGGTATCACTATGATCACTTTGTAAGTCCGTGGGCGGTACGTACTCGGAGGAAGATGTCGGCTCTGGTTGCATCCAGAGATGTCCCCAAGCATTCCCATCTTCATCGATATCGGAATCGAGGGGGACACCAGCTCCGACAACCCCCCCCGGGATGATGGAGGATAAGGCCTCTTGTAGGCCATAATAGGCTTCCTTCCGACCATAATCTTGATCAAAGATGAGGGGTTCATCATCTTCATAGAAATGTGTTACCCACGTATGTCGATCAGTAAATCCCCATAACCATATCCCATCAAAGGAGGGTTCTGTAAGTGCTGCGGCTACGATATCACGATAGATTTGTCGTTGAGCAATCCGTTGTTGAGATGTCGATAATTGACTGACACGGACATCCATTTCTGAAATGTTCACAGATAATCCCAGTTCGCCTAATCGATGGATTTGATTCTTTACCATCCGGGGAGTCGGTGGTCGATTCCGACCGACCCCTGCCGCATTGAAATGAGCTTGGATACCACATCCATGAATCGGAACTTGTCTGTCAACTAAGTCTGCCAATAAATTATAAAAGGCATCCGCCTTGGCCTTATTCGGTCCATCCATTCCCTCCACCTTGTTATCATTGTACAATAAAATCGCCGTCGGATCTGCCTCATGTGCCCATCGGAATACCTTTTCAATATAGGATGGTCCAATTTTACGAAGAAAGATATTCTCTGCTAATCGTCCATCAGGTGCCAACGCTTCATTGACTACATCCCATATCTTGATCCTTCCACGGAAATGTCCCATCGTCGTAAAGATATGTCGTTTGAGTTCTTCTTCTACCTGTTTCGATGACATACCTTCTAAAATTGTTTGTGGTGATGTAACATGCCAACAAAGGACATGTCCCTTTACTTTCATCTTATGTTGGATTGCCCAATCGACCATCGCATCGACATGATGGAAATCATACCGTCCTAATCGTTGAGAGGGTACCTCATTCGGGAGTGGTCCTGGTTCTGCAACACACAATGGTGCCCATTTCAAATGATGTTCAATCACAACCGCATTGAATTCATTTTGTAACGTCCTTGAATATCGATTGGTATACATGGGAGTTGACGTCTTCTTCCCGGTATTGCCGGTGTCGAAAAAATAGTCTTGTAGATTATCAGGAGCCAATCCCTCACGAAGCTTGGACGATGAATCAAACTTTTCATAGTATTTGTTATCCATAGTTTTCTTTGTTTCACCGTCATCGTTGTCGTCGTCGTCGTCATCATCGTTATCGTTGTCGTCATTCATCAAGGTAGGTTCATCACCATCGGCATAAAAGAGTGCCTTGGGGACTATGGCGGTCCCTAAATCGATCCGTTTACATGCCTGCATCAATACCTCCTTGAGAGAATCACCATCAACACCATCTTCGTACATCATGATGATGATGATTCTATTGGATATGTCTTTTTTTCAGGTGATGTGAGAGATTTTCCCAACAACAACAACACCAATATGGAGAAGGTGGATACTATCGCGAGAGAGAGTGTCAAGTCGTGTTGGAAGGATCTGAAAATCGTGATGCGGGTCTTTCTTCATTCGACAGTGGGGGGG
>Ga0194115_10004898_pt1 | contig 14139 bp, 21 predicted proteins | sample TA2MahsurfametaG_3_FD_148656 | JGI IMG/M metagenome (GOLD analysis project Ga0194115, IMG submission 148656) | Freshwater microbial communities from Lake Tanganyika, Tanzania - TA2015002 Mahale S4 surface | ecosystem: Environmental > Aquatic > Freshwater > Lake | place: Tanzania: Lake...
TAGCAAGCCACGAGTACAGATGGCATAGTAAAGATTTTGATAATCATTTTGCTGATCATAAAAATCACCTAAACTCATTATGTAATGGTGATTTTATATTTCAAATTGATGCCGATGAGATTCCACACCAATATTTAATCGAAGAATTACCCTCCATACTAAAACACAATTCAGCAGTTGATTTATATGCTGTAGCAAGAGTTAATACTGTAGAAGGTTTAACACCCCAACACATTCAAAAGTGGGGATGGAACGTAAACGAACAGGGATGGGTGAATTGGCCTGATTTTCAAACTCGTATTTATAGAAACACTCCTGAAATAAAGTGGATAAATAAAGTACACGAAAGACTTAACGGGCACAAACAATTCGCTTACCTTCCTATGGAAGAGGATTGGGCGTTATGTCATCCTAAAACAATAGAACGACAGGAAAAACAAAATAATTATTATAATACACTATAATGGGGCATAAATACGAACCAATACCACATCAGGGTGAATTACACCCTAAAGCTTGGGGATATGAATTATGGATTGTAAATAATGATGAATACTGTGGTAAGCTCTTAGTATTTAATGAAAATAAAAAATTTTCAATGCATTATCATTTACTTAAAAAAGAAACATGGTATGTAGCTAAAGGTCAATTTGAATATTATTGGATTAATACTGAAAGCGCAACACCAAAAATGATTATAATAAATGAAGGAGATGTTATAGATTTAGAAAGAGGCCAACCCCATCAACTAAAAGCACTAACAGAAGGAGCTACGATATTTGAAATATCAACAAAACATTATGAAGAAGATAGCTATAGAGTTTTAAAGGGAGATAGCCAATATGAATAAGAAAGTTTGGATAAACGGTTCATTTGATATTCTTCATATAGGCCATATTAAACTATTTGAGTACGCTTCTTCCTTTGGCACAATCAGAGTAGGGCTAGACTCAGATAAGCGAATTAAGGAAAAAAAAGGAAATAAACGTCCCTTTAATAATTTAGAAGATAGAGTTGGGTTTTTAAAAACAATTAAGTATATTACAGATATAGTTACTTTTGATTCCGATGAAGAACTAATTAATCAAATCAAAAATTACACCCCAGATATAATGATAATAGGAGATGATTATACTTATGAATCTATTATAGGTAAAGAATATATTCCTGAAATAAAATTTTTTCAAAAAATACCTAATAAATCTACAACACAAATATTAAATAATGAATAAGAGAAAATATTTACCTACACTAAGTGAATTAGTTGATAGATTATCAATAGTTCAACTTAAAGAAGTATTTATTCCTGAGCATAAAGAAGAGTATGCTAAAGAAATATCAGAAATAACTCATGATATTCAACTATTATTGGATGAACAAGATGGTAAAGTAACTGCTGAAACCATTCGTGCTATAATTGTATTATCACAAATGAATCTTCATATATGGCATAATGAGTCAAATTATAGAAAAGGTATTAAAGATGGTAATAATTTAGAATTAACACATGGTTTAAATGGTATTCGTAATGTAGCCAAAAATAGGATACAAGAGATTGTTGGTGGTAGAAAAGATTATAAAATTGATTGCTTAGCAGCTGAATTTAAAGATTGGGAAATTAGTTGGTAATGAAATATCACATTAGTATTCATATTTCTCCTTATGAGATAGATAATTATCAATTATTTATTCACCAATTACGAAGAAATCTTAATTATGTTAATAATGAAATTATATTTAATCCATGTTTAAATTTATCTAATTATTTTTATGATTGGAATAATAGTACTTTAAAAAAAGACTTTTTTATAAATAAATTTAATGAGTTAAATAAAATTGTTAGTGATAAAGTTAAATTAGATCCTATCATAAATGTTGATATTGACATTTTAGGGGCGTTAAGTTATAAAAAATTCTTTATAGAAAAATATAAAAATAAAGTTGATGCTTTTATATGGTTTGATAGTGATATAATTTATCCTGATAACACTATTTATAGTTTAATAAATTCTTTTGAACTTATAAATCACCACCATTGTATTATTACTCCCCAAATCCCAAAATTATGGGATAATACGTGGGATGTGCTGGTGAATGATAAATATATAGATAATATACCAAGTCATGATATATATTTTAATTTTGATGGTTATGATTTATATCAATTAGAGGATAATATTTTTCTTAATGAAAATCAATTTTATACTAAATTTGCCTCAGGATGGGGAAATTTAATTTCATCCGGATTATTCAAAAATTATATAGAATTTACTGAGGATTTAGGACATTACGGAATTGATGACACATTTATAATGCATGCTGTTGATTTATATAAACAAAAAGGATATAACATAAAACAATTTATTGTTAATAATTTAATAATAACTGAGAATAATAAATATAAAATATCATCTTATGATAAATTAATAATAAAAAATAATAATATAAAATCAAAAGAAGATTTTAGACAAGAATCTGAAAAAGGAATGTTAAAACAATTAATTAAAATTCAAAATGAAACATCAAAAAATATTTAATTTAATTCATGAAAAAAATATATATGAGGGATTTGATCCATGTGGATTAGAAACTTTTTGTTCTGAATTTGGTAAGACTTATGATACTTCTAATGAATCTTGGCCACAATGGATTATAAATAATTAAAATAATGAAAATATTTTCTAATTTTATAAATGAAAATGATTTAATATGGGATAATTTAAAAAAATTAAATAAACCTATCACTTTTTTTTATGATTATATACCCCAAAATATAGAGCAACTTCAAATAAATCCTTATAATTTTATTATGTTACATGAACCTGATGAATTTTTTGGAATGCATACTTGGGCTAAAGAAAATTCTCATTTATTTACAGGGATATTAACATATAGTGAAAAATTATTAGATTATTGTAATAATGCTATTTTATTTCACCATAGCTGTAATTATTTAGAACCAGAATATATTGATTTATTTCAAAATTTAAATAAAAAATTTGAAATAAGCTTCTTATCAGGAGCTAAAAAATTAGTAGAAGGTCACAAATTAAGACAAGAAATATATAAAATAAAAGATCAAATTACTATTCCTAAAAAATGGTTTTATGTACTAGATGATTTTAATTGGGATGATTTTAATAAAGGAGGTGTTGGTCGTCCTAGTCATGTAGAATACATTGACGGAAAAATGATTTTACCCCAAGTTGAAGGTAAAAAAATATTATTTAAAGAATCCATGTTCCACATCTGTGTAGAAAATATTAAATCAAATAATTGGTTTACAGAAAAAATAAGTGAAGCTTTTTTAACTAAAACTATTCCGATATATTGGGGGTGTGGAAATATATCTGATTTTGGGTATGATGAAAGAGGGATAATAAGATTTAAAACATTAGAAGAACTTATATATATTATAAATAATCTTACAAAAGAAAAATATGATGAAATGAAACTATATATAGATTATAACTATAATATAGCTAAAAATGAAATTAAACTTAAAAAAAAACTTGAAATATTTTTCCAAGAACTAATTGAAATAAATAACATATGATTTTTTCAGAAGTAAAAATATACCAACCAGATTGTTTTGAAGATTTTAGAGGTGAATTATTTACTTTATTTAAACAAGAAGAAAATAAATTAACTTTTAATCATGATAAAGTATCTATTTCCAAACAACATGTTTTAAGAGGATTGCATGGTGATTCTAAATCATGGAAATTAATTACATGCTTAGCAGGTGAAGTATATTTAGTAGTTGTTGATAATCGTCCTGAATCTCCTAATTATTTAAAATGGGATTCAATTATATTAACTGCTAAAAACAGAAAACAAATATTAGTTCCACCTATGTTTGCTAACGGACACTTTGTATTAAGCCAAGAAGCAACATTCTTTTATAAATGGGCTTACTCAGGCGAATACCCAGATGTTAAAGACCAATTTACTTTAAAATGGAATGACTCTAGGATTAATATAACTTGGCCTATCCAAAATCCTATATTATCATTACGAGATAAATAATAAATAAATGATTAAAGAAAAATTTTACGGAGAAAATATTGATGAATTATTTTTGTTTTTTAAAGTTAATGTAAAAGGAATATTACATATTGGTGCTCATAAATGTGAAGAATTAGAAACATATTTAAAATATGTGACTACTGATAAAATATTGTGGGTAGAAGCTATAGAATCTTTAGTAAAACAAAATCTAGAAAAAAATCCTGATTTAAAAATAATAAAAGCTGTAGTTAGTGATGAAGATGATAAAAATGTAGAATTTAAAATAACTAATCTTGCCAATTGTTCTTCTATTTTAGATTTAAAATATCATAAAGAAATTCATCCTGACATTAAGGTAGTTAAAACAATATCAACACAAACAAAAACTATTCAAACTTTATATAAGGAAAATAACATTAACCCTTCAGAATATAATACTCTTGTAATGGATATTCAGGGAGCAGAACTATCCGCTTTAAAAGGAATGGGAAGCATATTAGATAATATTAATATCATTTACATAGAAGTTAATGAAAAAGAATTATATGAAGGATGTTGTAAATTAGAAGATTTAGATACTTTCTTATTAAATTTGGAATTTGAAAGAAAATATCTTACATTATTAAATGGATACGGAAATGCTTTTTACTTAAAAAATAAATAATTATGGAAAGGAATAAACAAGAAATAATGGAATTAGGTTATTCTATTATTGATAATTTTTTACCATTAAAAATGGCTAATGAATTAAATGAACTTTACGAAAAAAATAATAATTGGGAATCTATTGAGCAAACTCGAGAAAATCATTTTGAACATATTTTTAAAACTGAGTCCCCTTATTTACCTAAAGAAGGAGAGACTTACACAGCTAGGTTTAAGCGCTCAAAAGAGTTAGAAAAAAATAACATTACTGAAGAAATATTTAATAGTTATTTTGTTCCATTGCTTAAACAAGTATCTCCATTTAATGTAAATGAGTTTGATATTAGATGTTATAAACTAGATACAGGAGACCATTATAGAACTCATATCGATGATTATGCTGGAAAAATAAATCTAATTTATTATGTAAATAAAAATTGGAAATGGGATTGGGGTGGAATTCTTAATATCTTATCAGATAAGAATTATGAATATAATCAACCAATATTTCCTAAATTCAATCGAATAGTATTGCTAAATAATCAAGTATTTAGATCTCCTCATTTTGTTAGTTCAGTTGAACCTTTTGCTTTAAATCCAAGATATTCAATTGTTTCTTTTAATAAATAATTTGGAAATGAAAAATAAATTTTATATATTCATACTATGAAAATTCCATCACATTATACTAAAGTAAGAGATGTTAAAATAACACCTCAAGAACTTATCGCTTTTGAAGATAAAATAAAAGATGCTTATGAAGCAGGACATATAAAAGGTCCAGTCCATTTATCTAAAAATAATGAAAATCAATTAATAGAATTATTTCAATATATTCATCCTGAAGATTGGGTGTTATCTGCTTGGAGAAACCATTATCATGCTTTATTACATGGAGTTGATTCTGATAAATTATTTAACTGGGTTAGTGAAGGGCGAAGTATGGGAACAAATAATATTAAACCTAATTTTTACGCTTCATCTATTGTAGGAGGCATTATTCCAATTGCCTTAGGTTTAGCTTTAGGATTAAAACGTAAAAACTCTCCAAGACGCGTTTGGTGTTTTGTAGGTGATATGACTATAGAAACAGGTATATTTCATGAAGCATATAAATATTCTCAAAACTTTAATTTACCTCTTCAATTTGTAGTAGAAGATAATAATTTAAGTGTTCATACACCTACAGATATTGCTTGGGGTAAACGAATGGATATACCTAAAAATGTAATTTATTATTCATATAAAATGTCTTACCCACACCATGGGACTGGAAAATGGGTTAATTTTTAAATATAAAAAAATATGAAATATTTTGATGAATTAAGCAGAGCAATGGAGTGGTTAGGAACTAAATCTAACACAGTATTTACAGGTCAAGCAATTGGGTTTAGTGGGCACGCTATATCAAATACAATGGCTAAAGTTTCTCAAGATAAAAGAATTGAACTTCCTGTATTTGAAGAACTTCAATTAGGAATAGCTACAGGGATGGCTTTAGAAGGATGGGTGCCGATTACATGTTACCCTAGATTTGATTTTTTTATTTTAGGATTAAATCAATTAGTTAACCATCTAGATAAAATACAAGACATGTCTAAAGGAGATATGAAACCTAAAGTTATTATTCGTGTAGCAATAGGTACTAAAGTTCCTTTTAGCGCAGGTCCCCAACATACCCAAAATCATACTGAAGCAATAAAAAAAATGCTTACAGAAGTTAATGTAGTAGAATTAATTGAACCTGAACAAATTTTTGAAGCATTTAAGAATGCTTATGAGAGTGATAAATCAACCCTAATTATAGAACATAGCGAATATTATGGTACAAAATAATTTTACTTGGCCTTTAATAAATGATAATATTTCTAAAAAAGATAGAGAAATATTAGCAGACTTTTGTTTAAACGGAGAACGTTTTACAAATGGTCCTAAAGTAAAAGAATTTGAAAAAATTTGGTCAGAATGGTTAGGAGTAAAACATTCTGTAATGGTAAACTCCGGAGCCTCTGCTAACTATATTTCTATTGCTATGGTTAAAGAACTAGTAGGGGAAGGTGAAATTATAGTCCCTCCACTAGGTTGGGTATCAGATATTTCGTCTGTTGCCCAATTAGGAATGACCCCAGTATTTGTAGATATTGATTTAAGTACTTTAGCTATTACTGCTGAAAACATTAAACGTGCTATTACTCCAAAAACTAAAGCTATTGTATTAATTCATTGTTTAGGTTTTAATGGTTTAACAGATAAAATAATTGAAATTGCTAAAGAATATAATCTAATATTAATTGAAGATTGTTGTGAATCACATGGGGCTATGTTCGGTGATAAACGAATAGGTTCTATAGGAGATATTTCATTGTTTTCTTTTTATTTTGGACACCACATTACTACAGTTGAAGGTGGAATTGTATGTGTAAATGATCTTAAACTTTATGATTTAGCTAAATTATTTCGTTCACACGGAATGACAAGAGAAGCTTCTCCTGAATTGCAAAACTATTATAAAGAAAAATATGAAAATTTAAACCCATTATTTACATTTGCTGTAGCAGGATTTAATATGAGAAGTACAGAAATAAATGCTGTATTAGGTATTGAGCAAATGAATCGAATTGATTACAACATTGAACGTCGTATTCAAAATCTTAAAACTTGGTTAAATAATTTGGATAATAGTAAATTCTTTATTAGCTTTAAAACACAAGGTAATAGTAATTTTGCTTTACCTCTTATAATGCAAGCTATTTCTAGAGATAAACTTAAAGACGTTTGTAAAATATTAGAAGAAGAACAAGTAGAATATAGATTGGGCACAGCAGGAGGAGGCAATCAAGCACTTCAACCTTATTTAAAAAAGGTTAAACATAAAATAGAAGGTAATCTTCCTATAGCTAATTATATTCATTCTAATTCTCTTTATATAGGAAATCATCCTGAATTAACTGAAGAACAAATTATTAATCTCTGTAAAAAATTAAATAATGTTTAAAAATCAAAAAGTTTTAGTTACGGGTGGTGGAGGAATGATTGGCCGTTCACTAGTTAAATTCCTACTAGAAAAAGGAGCCAACATCACAATTGCCGATCTTACCCAACCTTCAGATTTACCTTCTGGGGTAAATTATATTAAAGTTGATCTACGCTATTTTGATCAATGTGAAAATATTTGCAATGGAATGGATTATGTATTTAATTTAGTAGGTATTAAGGGTTCACCCAAAATGTGTGCAGAACAACCTGCTGACTTTATGGTTCCTATGCTTCAATTCAACACTAATATGATGGAAGCTGCTCGTAGAGCAAACATAAAATGGTACCTATATACCAGCTCAGTTGGGGTGTATGCCCCTGCTGAGGTGTTTAAAGAAGATGATGTGTTAAATACTGTTCCCTCACCAAATGATAAATTTGCAGGATGGGCTAAACGAATGGGAGAGATGCAAGCAGAAGCTTACTCAATTCAATACGGATGGAATAAAGTATCTATTATTAGACCAGCCAATGTTTATGGAGCATATGATAATTTCAACCCAGCAAACGCAATGGTTGTTCCTTCATTAATTAGAAAAGCACAAGAAAATGACATACTTGAAGTTTGGGGGGATGGTTCAACTATTAGAGATTTTATTCATGCTGATGATGTTGCTTTAGGAATGATTTTTGCTGTTGAAAACCAAATTACTCAACCTCTCAATTTAGGATCAGGTAAAGGATATTCTATTAAAGAAGTAGTAGATATGATAGTAAAACATGCTAACAAAAATCTTACAGTAAGATGGTTAACAGATAAACCAGCAGGAGATAAGATTAGATTATTTGATGTGACTAGAGCTAAATCTTATGGTTTTGATATATCTGTCTCATTAGATGAAGGAGTTAAAAAAACCACAGAATGGTTTTTAAATAATAAAGAAATTTTAGATAAACGTTATAATGCTTTTGTAAATCATTAAAAATATGGAAAATCATTTTAAAGATAAATTAGTTGTAGTGACAGGAGGAAGTGGATTTATTGGTTCTCATTTTCTACTTGAATTAATAGAAAGAGGAGCTAAAATAAGAACCCACACCCATCATTCTCCTTTACAAATTGAAAGTGATAAAATTGAAGTTTATAATAATATAGATTTAACTAAATTAGAAGATTGTATTAAACTAGTTGAAGGAGCAGAGTATGTAATTCATTGTGGAGGACAAGTAGCTCATCCGTCAACAGTACCTACAGATGTCCAAATTTCATTAAAACAATTAACTTTAATAGGTAATGTATTAGAAGCATGTGCTAAAACAGGGGTTAAAAGATTTTTAGACCTAAATAGTTCTACAGGTTATCCTGATATTAGAAGACCATTAACTGAAGATGAATATTGGGTTAATGAACCTTATAAATCATATTATGGATATGGGTGGGCTAGGAGATATAGAGAAAAACTTATGGAACATGTTTCAAAATTTTCAGGATTAGAAATAGCATTAGCTAGATGTACTGCTATATTTGGGCCATATGACAATTTTGATTTAAAAACATGTCATGTTGTTCCTGCTCTTATTAAAAGACATTTAAGTGGTGAAAATCCTTTTGTTGTTTGGGGTAGTCCAAATGTAGTTAGAGATTTTTTATATGTTAAAGATGTTGTAAGAGGTGCTTTATTAATTTTAGAAAAAGGAGAATCAATGAGACCTTATAATTTAGGTTATGGTGGGGGGGTCACAATTGGTGAAATTGTAAATACTATTTTAAAAGTAACAGGCAAGATACCTGAGGTGATTTGGGATGAAACTAAACCAACAACTATTCCTTTTAGAGCAGTAAACACAGAACGAATCCAAAATGAATTGGGGTTTAAACCTACATACACATTTGAAGAAGGTATAAAAGAAACAATTAATTGGTATATTAATAATCAATAATGCAACGCGACTTATTAATAGTATTAAATATTTTTGGCACTTGGGACAATATTTTATCCCAAACTCAAGTTTATAAAGATACCCTAAATTCTATTTTTTGGCACATAAATAAAAATCCTTCATTTAATATTAGATACAATTTATGAATAATGTTTTTATTACTGGTATAACAGGTATGGTTGGCTCTCATTTGGCTGATTTTCTTTTAGCCAATACAGATTGGAAGATATATGGCTTAACTCGTTGGAATGACCCATTAGAAAATATTGAACATCTATTAGGGGAAATAAATAAAAAAGAACGTATTGAATTAATATATGGTGATTTAAATGACTTAGCATCATTAATGACTGCTATAAAAAAATCAAAACCAAATTATGTTTTTCATTTAGCAGCTCAATCTTATCCTCAAACTAGTTTTAATTCACCAATTGAAACACTCCAAACTAATATTTTAGGTACAACTAATTTATTAGAAGCTCTTAGACACTCAGAATATAAAAACGCTGTTATTCATGTTTGTGCTTCGAGTGAAGTATTTGGTCGTGTACCAAAAGAAAAACTTCCTATAAACGAAGAATGTACTTTTCATCCTGCTTCACCTTATGCTATATCAAAAGTAGGAACAGATTTAGTAGGAAGATACTATGCTGAAGCATATGGAATGACAATTATGACTACTCGTATGTTTACTCATACTGGCCCAAGACGAGGAGACGTATTTTCAGAATCTACATTTGCTAAACAAATAGCAATGATTGAAGCTGGATTACAAGAACCAAAAATATATGTTGGTAATTTAGAATCATTAAGAACATATGCTGATGTTAGAGATGCTGTTAAAGCATATCATATGTTAGTAACTGTTAATCCTAAAGGTGGAGAATACTATAATATAGGAGGCACTTATACTTGTAAAATAGCAGATATGCTTAATTATTTAATAAGCAAATCAACAATATCTAATATTGAAATAGTAACCGACCCTGAACGTTTAAGACCAATAGATGCTGATCTCCAAATTCCAGATACTACTAAATTCCAGAATCATACCGGATGGAAGCCAGAATATACATTTGAACAAACAATGACTGATTTGTTAGAATATTGGAGAAATAAAATTAAATCAGGACGCAAATTTTTAAAAAGATAAAATATGAATAAAATTTATGAAATATCCCCTAAAGGGTATATGTATTTAGATTCCAATTGGAATATCAAATTTAGAAAAGAAACTTTAAGACTTTTAAAAGAAAAAAATATAATTGATAAGGATATTACTGACTTAGAAAATATTCATCAATTTGTGAAAGATAAATCTCTTATAGATTATGATTTTAATTCGGGGGTTAATGGTATTACTAGAGCTCTTTATGATATTGATATGCCTTTTTTAGAATTATATAATGAATTTCTCAAGGATTTATATAATAAATTAGGATATGATTTTTATTTCCAAGAATGCCCTACTATTAGAGTACATTGCCCTGATGCTATAAATCAACATCATTATCCTCGATATCATAGTGATTGTTTTTATGGCCATCCCCCACAAGAAATAAATATTTGGTTTTCATTAACAGATAATTTACATTCTGGTTTTTATTTTATGGATTATTTTAATAGCAAAAACTGGTTAGAAGAAGTTAATAATGATGAAGAATTATTTATTAAAAAAGCTATTGAAGATACAAATTTCAATAAAAAAGCCAACTCTTTATGTACCGAAGTAAAAGCCAATACAAATAAAATATTTTTATTTGATTCTTTTTGTATCCATACAAATCAACCCCGAACAAAAGACTCCAGAACATCAATAGATATAAGAATAAACCCAGTAGAAAATTTTGTTGATGGTTATATAGGAAAAGGAAGAATGAAAGCAGAATTTAAACCAGGCGGAAACTTTGGTTATCATAGAAAATCAATAAAGCAAATATTATGAAAATATTAGTCATAGGAGATAGTTGCATAGATATTTTTAGATATGGAGAAGTTAATAGGCTTGCTCCCGAGGCACCCATCCCTATTATTGTCCCCGAAATAGAGAAATCAAACCCCGGAATGGCTGGTAATGTAGTAGAAAATTTAAAAGCGTTGGAGGCAGAAGTAGCTTTTATAACTAATCATACTAAAATTAAAAAAATTAGATATGTTTGTTCAAAATATAATCATTTGCTCTTACGGGTTGATGAAAATGATAAATGTGAACATATTAATTTTTATCATGATTTAACTCCATTAGATTGGAGACAATATGATGCTGTTGTAATAAGTGATTATTGCAAAGGTTTTTTAAATGAAGAAGATATTAAATACATTTCAACTCAACATCCTCTTACTTTTTTAGATACTAAAAAATTATTAGGGAATTGGGCAGATAATGTTACATTTATAAAATTGAATAGCATTGAATATAATCAAAATAAAGAAATACTATCTAATAGTTCTACTTTATTTAACAAAGTTATAAAAACAAGAGGTAAATATGGTTGCGATTATCAAAATAAAAATTATCCAACAACAGATGTTCCTGTAAAAGATGTTTCGGGAGCGGGGGATACATTTTTAGCCGGTTTGGTAATAGAATATATTCAATCAAAAGATATAGAATTAGCAATAAAATTTGCACAAGAATGCACTACTATTGCAGTTCAAAAAGTAGGAGTATCAACCATATAAAATATTAAAAATGAATAGACCTAAAACTTCTTTCATATTATATAGTAGAAATGATGGATATAAAGAAAAAGAAAGATTTTTAATTCATATTAAAACAATATTAGAAACATTTGATGAAGTAATATATGTTGATTGGAATTCTGAAAATTCTAGTTTATTATACGAAATAATAGATGAATTACCCAAAACTGGTAAAATTAAACATTTTATAATTTCACCTTACTATCATAATCTTCTTACTAATAATGATCCAGATGTCCAGTCTTGTAATAATGTTTTATCTGTTAATTTAGCTTTACGTAGATCTGAAGCAGATTGGATTGTTATAGGGAACATAGATATTATTCCTCCTACTAAGGAAGAATGGGAATGTTTTTTATCTAAAGCTGATTTAAATACTTTTTATACTTTTAGTCGTAGAGATATTAATTATGATGATGTATTGGAAAATAAAAATAATCTAGATAATTATAGAAATTATTTAAATAAAACTACAGAACCTAGATTTTTTTATGCTAAAGTAACTCCAAATGATAATTATAGCTTAATTAATTGTTGTGGAGATTTTCAATTAGCCCATAAGAGTATATGGGATACTATTAAAGGATTAGAAGAAAATATGTTATATTCATGTTTTGTAGATACTAATGTACAAAAAAAAGCAATATTAAATAATTTTAATTTAAAAGCAATATTTGATGTTCCTGTATATCATATGAGTCATAAAACTAATAGAGTTCCTCAAGATGGAGATTTAAATACATTGCATGATAAAGAAAATACTTCTCCTCCTAAGTATAATGATCCTTGGAAATGGATAGAATATTTTACCGAATCTGAAAATGATGATAATTGGGGATTAGCAGAAACAGAAATCGAATATGAAATAATTTAAATATGAACAAAAGAATTCAAAAACAATATACTATCTCTATTTTTCTTCCTAGTAGAAAAAGGCTTAAAAATTTAAAATCCACTATAGATTCTTTTTTATCTTTAGCTGATCCTAATTTATCTAATTTTGAAATTTTAATTAAATTAGATTTTGATGATAGCGAAAGTATAGAATATGTTAAAAACATAAACAATGAATTTGAAAATATTACTTTTATAATTAATTCTAGATTAAAAGGATGGCATAATTTGATAGATTTTAGTGAAAACTTGGTTCATATTGCTAAGGGCAAATATGTTTGTGGTCTTAATGATGATGCCCTTATAACTACAAAAAATTGGAATAGAATACTAGAAGATAACCTAAAAGAATTCAAAGTTTACTACACTAAAATAAAATGGGCGCCTGAACCAAACGGATTTTTACATGACTATCAAGAAGCTTTCCCTATTTTCCCTAAAAAAATAATAGACATATGGGGGTTTTTGTGCCCTCATAACCATATGGATACATGGTTCACTACTATATGTGATAAAATTCAATTTGACCCCTGGAATATATCTTTTAGAGAATATTTAAATGATGTAACAATTAATCATATTCCTTTAGATGATCAACTATATAAAGATAAATTAGAAACTGTTTCTGATAATCATGTCTTAAGAGATTATCACACAAATTCAGCTGAATTGTATCATTGTATCAATTTAATAGTAGAATACATAAAGTATTTAGAGTATAAAGATTATAAAGAAATGAATATAATAAATAATTATAAGAATAATATGCAAAACTAAACATTAATGTATTTATAACTATGCTATTCGGATTTTACCACAAAATAGATAAAACACAAGAGACAATTTCTCGCACAATATCAACCTCAAGATTACAAGCGGCAAAACATTTTGCAGAACGTAAACGACTTCCCCTCAAAGAGTTTTTAAAACTTTTTGGAGTCAAAAAAATAATTTAATGGAAGATATTAA
>Ga0194115_10004899_pt1 | contig 14131 bp, 26 predicted proteins | sample TA2MahsurfametaG_3_FD_148656 | JGI IMG/M metagenome (GOLD analysis project Ga0194115, IMG submission 148656) | Freshwater microbial communities from Lake Tanganyika, Tanzania - TA2015002 Mahale S4 surface | ecosystem: Environmental > Aquatic > Freshwater > Lake | place: Tanzania: Lake...
AGCACCCTGTGCTCCTGTAGCACCTGCTCCTTGAGCACCTTGAGAACCTTGAGCACCTTGAGGTCCTCTTACACCTTGAGGACCTGCAGTTCCAGCAGAACCTTGAGCACCTTGAGGGCCTGCAATTCCAGCAGAACCTTGAGAACCTTGAGCACCTTGAGGTCCTCTTACACCTTGAGGACCTTCAGCACCTTGAGCACCTTCAACACCTTGAGCACCTTCAACACCTTGAGCACCTTCAGCACCTTGAGCACCTTCAGCACCTTGAGCACCTTCAGCACCTTGAGCACCTTGAGCACCTTGAGCACCTTGAGCACCTTGAGCACCTTGAGGTCCAGTTACATTATTCAGTGTTGTCCCATCACCAAATGTAGAATATATTTCATTGAAATTATTATTAATCTTAAGGGCACCTTGATATAAGGTATCTCCAGTTCCATCATTTGGAACTGATCCAGGAAATATATTTTGTTTTCCCATTCTGATTAAACGTTTATTTTATTTATTCCAATAAAAAAGGGGGGTATAAACCCCCCTTCAATCATTCCTCAGCCAACTTCTGGAAGTAACTCAGAGCATCATCTTCCTCATCATCAAAAGAGGATGAACGACTTGCTGCACGAGTTCCACCAGACTTTCCCTGTACTACTTCTTCAGCAGTGGGAACAGGACCACGATCCTCATCTTCATCATCAAAGGATTCATCCTGTTGGACTGGTTTCTTACCAAGAACAGCTTTCAGACGAGCATCAAGTTGTTCATAAGTTTTCATCTTCTCTGGATCAGTAAACTCTGCCAGAGAATATGTCTTCTTCCAGACTGCCTCCATGGCACCATCATCATCAAACAGAGGTTCAGGAGCACCAAACTCTGACTTGTCATAGTTCCAGTAACCATCCTTCTTGGTAATCTTTACTTTGAAGTTGGCACCAGCCCAGAAATCAAAGGGGTTGATAGGAGTTTCATCATCAAACTCAGGTTTCATGGCTGCCATAATCTTGTCAAAGATTTTCTTGCCATACTTATAAAGGAATACCTTTCCTTCATTTTCAGGATGTGCTTTGTCCTGAACAACATAGATGTTGGAATAGTAAGACAGTTTGCGCTTACGATCACGAACAATATCTTGATTTGCTTTACTGCCTGTGTTCCACAGTTCCCTGTTTGCTTCACAGACAGGACAGTTCTGATTGATGGTGGTCAGACAGTTATCAATAAACCACCCACCAGAACCTTGGAAGGCATGAGTATAGACCTTTGCCCAAGGCAGGTCTTCCCCTTGGGGTGCAGACAGAAAACGAATGATTGCAAATCCATTTCCTGCTTTGTCTACTTCTGGTTTCCAGAGACGTTCATCACTGGAACCACCAGATGTATTCATCTTCTCTACCTCTTGTACCAGTTTGGATGTAAGAGAACCAAGAGAAGATTTCTTTTTAAGGTCTGAAAAAGACATTAGATTACCTCGGATTAGTTGGATTAATTGGATTAATTATCCACAGACATCATAGCAAAAGCAAAGGTCTTAGTCAACCTCTGCTTCCCTTTTAAGTCTTTTAATGACCTTCTGCATGTTATCAAAAATCACATTCATATCTGATGGGTCACCATACCCAAGAAGTTTTGATGACTCAATAATTTCATTCTTTTTTTCAATAGCTTGAGGGTCATCTGATAATGACAATCTTGTATACAGGATTTTTTGTTTTTCTAAAAGTTCAGATAACAAGTTAACATGTTCTAACTTCTCAGCCTTAGACATATTAGGGAATCTCAAAACACTTCTTGTAAGTTCCCTTTGTAACTTTTCAATCGTTTTAAGTTCCTTCTGAACTATATCTGAATCGAAGAAGGACATGTCATCTCTCCACAATATTTCTCAAAGTTTTTTTGTACTCCTGTACATCGATATTTAGGAATGGAGAGTATTTCTGTATCTTTAATGACACTATCTCCCATACAGGATCTAAAAGTTGTTTGTCAAAATTATTCTTGAGCAGGAATATTCTATCCCAAATAGTGAAGGTTTCTATACTAATTTTCCTGCTCAAGAACTTTTTTAGAATGACTGGATGTTGCTTTGAAGCATCAAGAACCTGCTCCAAGTTGCTTTCAGACAACATATCTTCTGATTCTTGTTTAAACATGTAGGACAAACTTTGCTGTCTTTTCATCCATTCTTTGTAACAAGAATCACCTTCTCTAATAATTTCTCCAATCCACATAGCTTGTGGATTATCATTACCTATAAAGTTAGACAAAAAGAAGTTTTTTATCTCTTCATCATTCTTCTGTCTACTAATTCTCTCAAACCAATACTTATCTTTACGTTTATTGAATGATTCTAATGATGCTCTGGACTTACCTGCATACTTAAAGTAATCATATTTTGGTTTAGTAAAGTGATTCTTTAATGCAAGATAAGTTTTATAAGCATCAAAGGGTGTCATACTAATGAAACATTCCCACTGATTGTAACTCTTTGTTCTTTGGATTTATGATAAGTAGATTGATGTATTAAAAATGATGGAAACACTATTAAATCTCCTTCTTCCACATTTAGAGGAGCCCACTCTACCACATGATCATCTGGATTTAAATATTCTATCAATCCATTATAACAATAATTTCTATATTGATCATTTAAAAATAAAAACTTTCCAGAATTTTCTGGGAGATTTGAGAAATAACAATAACTTAAAATATTATTTCCAGACATGTGATGATGAGCTTCTTGATATCCACCTTTTTCGTACACATTCATCCAAGGAACTTCAAACTTTAAGTTAATACTTTTTTTAAAGGGTAATTGGGATATGAATGGTTCAATTTTAGATAAAAACTCATTCCAGTCATAATCAACTGACCTTGATGTTTTTACTAAACAATCCCATTCATCTGTTAAAATACACAAATCTTTTAAATTAGAAAAATCAATTTTTCCAATCTTAAAATGCCAATATATTGTAGGAAAACAAAATTGCATCATATTAAAAGTTTAGCTCTGGATGTTCTTTTTAAAAAATTTAAGTTGATAGCATCACACTTTAATTTTTCTTTGAGTGGTTTGCTAATCAATTTACTGACAGAATCAATTTCAAGATTGTTTTGCTCACAATAGAAGACAATAGCATCTATGTAATTCATTTCTTCATTAGTCTTCACAAGGTCTTCTATGATCTGAGAAAACTTTGCAGGGCACAGAAACTTAACTTCCAGTGCATCCTTTAATTTATCTTCCATATTCTTTTAATTTAGATTGAATAAACTCTTTAATATATCCATTAAGTAACTTAATATACTTCATCTTATCATACTCCTCATAAACAACGCAATCCCCATCTTCACATGCCATTAAGATGACTAACTTCTTAACAGGAATACCTGTCATCTCATAGAACATACAAGCATAAGCAGCACACTGAACAAAGTAATGTTCAATCCACTCCTTTGGTTTTGGTTTCTTTGATGTCTTAAAGTCTATGACTGATAGTTCACCATTGTATTCTGCAATACAATCAACTGTTCCTGCAATGCCTAATTGTTTGCTATAAAGAGAACTTTCAAGTGCATGAATATTGTCAATGCTATTTAGTTTTTCTTTTGCAATCTGAAAAAGATAATATGAAAGTGGTTGAACCTGTGGTAACTGTTCTGCATTATGTAAGTATCCTTCTACCAAAGAGTGAAGGTCTGTCCCACGACTTGTTGCTTGTCTATTGATTTTGTTTGCTTCTGCCTCACCAACTTTCTTTCGCCATTCTTCAAAAATATGTTTATTGTGAAAGCTTGTGACTGATGTAATAGAAACTAACCTGGAAAGGTTATCCTCTCCAGGTAGTTTATAATATCTAACTCCATCAATTTCTTCCCTTTCAAGTTTGAGAAGATTCATACTAATGTGTTTAAAAGTCATGCCAAACTACTGCTCTTCTTGCATAATAATTTTGATTTGGTTGTTCAATAAAATAATAAAGTGCTAATGAATACCTTTGAATATGCTCTGGACATTTTAAAGGAATAGGATGACCATGAATGGAATGATCAGAAAGAGTAAAGATTACCCCTCTATTAAAAATAGGAGCAATTTTATGAATACATTTTTTTGTTTGGTGATCCCAAAGTTCTAAGCACCCTTCCCATTCATCTTCCCAATCTGGATTGAGATACAGTAGAAAATTAAGAACTCTAAACTGATTTAACTCATTCATATTGTAATCCACATGAAGAGATAATTTACCACCAGAATGAATCTTATGACACCCACCTCCAGAAAAAGTTGGATCTCCTATCAATCCTTTGATTCCAGTAAGATCTTCAAGAAAATTTAAAAATACTTGGGAATTAAAATACTGTAAGGTATTATAAACTGTAGGTGCATATTCTGCAATTTGCTGTAAGTTTTCTAGGCACCAAGGCGTATAAAATTTACGAACTTGATGTGAAGCCATGTAAGTATTTGATGGGGACTCTGTTCCCCAACACTCATATGCTTTCAATTCAGAAAAACATTGCTTTGCTATTTCAGGAGCAATAAAATTATCTAAGGTTATATTTGGGAATGGTTTTGAATTTGTATAATTAAAATTTAATTTTTTTCCCAATTCACCATCATTAAATATACTCATAATTATTTTTTCCCAATAATAGAATAGTTATTTAAAAATTGTTTGCCCCACCACATAACAGTGTCATACATAATTAAAACCCTGCTGCCATTTTGTTTACAATGTAAGACTTAACTAAACCAGATCTGACAATATCTTCAATACCAAATTCAATAGACTCAAACTCTGGCATTCTTTGAATGATTTTCATGAAATCAAGAATTCCATTTCTTTCATTAGTTTTTGTAAGGTCAGACTGTGTGGCATCACCACAGAACATAATCTTAGAGTTGTCACCAACCCTTGTAATTATACTATCAAGTTCATGAAAGTTCAAGTTCTGACATTCATCCACAATAATAATTGAGTTATCAAGAGTGGTTCCTCTGATGAATGAGGTGCTCCAGAATCTGATTGTCTCTTGTGCTTTGAGATTACCATAGAGCATCTCAAACTCTGCATCAGAGTTGCACTCAAACATATACTTTACCATGTTCTTATATGGAATCTGGTAAAGACTTGACTTGTCCTCATGGTCTCCAGGAAGGAATCCAATCTCTCTTGTAGACACAAGAGACCTGACAATCACAATCTTATCATAAGGTGTGAGTTCATCAAGAACATCTTTAAGTGCCAAGTATAATGCACAGAATGTTTTACCTGTACCTGCACAACCATAGACAAACAAATGTTTTTCTAAGTCATAAGCATCAAACAAAATTATTTGATTTTTAGTCAGTGGTTGAATATCAAGTAAAGTTTCTGAACTGATTGGTTTTCTTTTCTTTCTATTCCTTGAGGTTGTGCCAATACCAATAGTGGTATCTCCTGAATTTCTTCTTCTGTTTCTTGCCATTAGATTTTAGTTACACGTGAACCTGGGGCTTTGGATGCTTTTTCAAGCACATCATTCCATCCTGGATTCTTTTGAATCAGCTTGTTCTTCCACTCACCTACCTCTCCTGGTTGAGGACAGGTGGATGGGTCAGACCAATCACGAATCCATTCAGGATTTTCTTCTTTCCACTGATCCCAGAGGTGAATGCTCATCTCCACTTCTTTCTGTTCACCAGTGGTGGTATTAATAACAGGATACACAGGCATAAAATTACGAATTCAAGATAATTTATTTATTCTAAAGTTATGGATGGTTGATCTACACAATCTGGACAGTTTTCCCTATTCCATCCAAGTGCCTCAGACACTGTTGGGAACTGACATGTGAACATACACTTACATGCTTCTGCAATCTCCATGTGTTCTTTCTGTGTTCCATTAGCAGAACGCAGATTAATGTAATGTATCCATGACCTTACAGAACCAGTCATATAGATTCTTGTAGGAGTTGCCAATGGGAGCACAAACCTTGCACATTCCTTTGCTACACCATGTTCCAGAAGAGTTTTGTACAGATTATTAGCAGAAGAAAAATGATTTGCAATCATTCCTTGAAGAGTAAGTTTTTCATACTCTGACATATCATCAATAGAGTTCTGACGATTTTTAGTATCTTGTCTACGCAAATCTGGAACTGGAATATGATCAGTCAACAAACTTGTGTCTGCATACCTTTGACTAAACTCTTGAAAAGTAAAACTTCTATGGCGCAAGATCTGAGCAGCAATACCACGATTAGTTTCAATTTCCAAAGTCATAGTAGCCTGCTCAAAAACAGACCAATGATTGTGCTTAATACAATAACGTAACAGACCTGCATAGTTTTCAGAATCCTGATTTGCTGGATTAGAAACTCTTGCAACATAAGCCATTGTTTGTTCTGCATCTGGTGTAACACTAATAAGTTTTACAGTCATTTCTTTCCAAATCCTTTGTAATCTCTGTGTTCAAGTCTAAATATTTCTTCTTCAATCACTTGAAGTTGATGATTCATATAATCCAACTCTGCTGGTGTGTATGACTTGGATTGGTTTTCTGTTGCTTCTTTCAACAACCTCAACATTTTTTTAAGTTTCATCCAGAAAATACCTCATCATAATCTTCTTCATAAGGAACAATCACTGCCTCTTCATCTTTTATAACTTCTCCAGGAGCACTATTAAGTTCTTGTTTTAAAGAATGTACAAGAAGTTCTAAGTTCTTGACTATCAGTTTAACTCTTTCTTTATCCATTTATTTAAATGTCATCTCTATAATTGTACATAAAAAAAGGGGAGTAGTCAACTCCCCCAATGGTTATACAGTTTTTAGCAAATCCCTACAGAGTTTTTTGCACGTTTGCCCATCCTCATCACACTCAGTCAAACATTCAAAGTATGAATTCATTAATTCATGTTGATCAATGAAACTATCTATTGAATTTTCCAACCTCTTCCAAGCAGCTAATTGATTGTAAGAAATAAGATTGTGCATAATATCCTCCATGCACGAAGAACAACATAATAAAAAAACTTTCAGATCATATCTGTCACCTCTCAAATTATATCATATGTATCATGAAACCCTAACATTTTTTGTTTTTAGAAACAAAAATTTATGCCTACTAATCTCTCTGTCTCCAATCATCAGGTTTTTCTTCTGTCCACCAATCTACCATATCATCAGTATCTTTAAATCCTCTTTTACCAAATCTTTCATGTCCCAATCCACCAATATCAAGTTGGTTTAAAAAATCATCCATACCACCTTCAACCATATCAGGATTCTCTGCTTTCCTTCTTGCTTGACGAAGTATTGTGCAAGCAGATCTATTTGCCTTTGCAAGTTTTTCTGCCCAGATCATATCAGATAATTCAACACTTTCCCCTAATACAATCTTTCTACAAATTTCCTCTAAACGAAGACGATATTGTGTAGAGAGCATATACAATCTCCATATAAGGGTATTTAGTATAAGGTTGAACCTCTTAAAGAATTTTCTAACTCATTAACTTTTTGAAAATCTGCATACGCAGATTCAGACCTTTGATTAAGAATAGACATAATATCATCTAAAATGATTTGATTGTCTACATAATCGTCAAAATATTTTTCTAAAGCTTCTTTCAGATAACGCTTACGATGCCATTCAGGTGAATAAGGTTTATACATGATAAGGACAGGTTAATAGTTTCATGGTATCACTAATCAATAAAATTGTCAACGTTCTATGTAACTTAAAGTGTGACTGGTTGAACAAAGTTGCTCAATAATCATGTCACAACCAATCTTAGGATCACAATCCCCACAAGTATATACATCTACTGCTGCCTTACCATGCTCTGGCCATGTATGAATACTAATGTGACTTTCTGAAAGTAATGATATCACTGTAACTCCATGAGGATTAAATGACTTAGAAATAGTTTGAAGCACAGTAGCACCACTTGCTGTTGCTGCATGTTCTAACAAATCAATAAGACCTTGTTCATCATTCAAAAGAACAAAAGAGCATCCATACAAATTCAGTAGATAATGTTTGCCCATTTATTTTTTACTTTTCTTTTGAGGTTGATTGTATGTCCTTGGATTAACTTTTCCTTCTGACCAAGGTATTGCTGCCCACATTTCATCTTTTGAAATGTATCCATCAATTGAAGTATTCATGTTAAAGAAGATTTCAGATAATCACAAAAATAATTTGTGCATACAGCAGACTTTGCTTTGTGTATACTACAACATTTTAGTTGTTTGTTGTAAAAAACACAAGGATGATTTGGATCATCAACAAAAATTCTCATGCAAGGATAATTAGATTCTTTTTGCCAAAAAGACTTTTCAGGAAAAAGTTTACTTCCCTCTTGATAATCAATAAAAAGATCAGACCATGTGACTTCAACATCAGGAAAATTTTCCTGAACTCGTTTTAAAGTTTCTTGATGGTCATATATTGGACCAATAATATAATCACGATTACCAATGGTACAACAACCACCATGATTTCCAGGGACACCTAAACAGGTTTTTTGACAAGCATTTACTGGTTTTGATGATAGAGAAAAGTTCATTTATTTTTTACTTTTCTTTTGAGGTTGATTGTATGTCCTTGGATTAACTTTTCCTTCTGACCATTTCATAGAAATAACATTTCTATATTCATCATAATAGTAGTCAAAGATACTAACTTGTGTTCCTTGAGCTATGTCAAACTTAACTACTCCACTATCAGAGTAGGATATGACATAGGAATCTAATGGGAGGGATTTGTTGTTTGCTATTGAAACATCACAATCTCTATGAATGATATTAATTTTTCCTCCCATAATTCAATTCCAGTTAATTTCTGGAAATGCATCTTGAACCACAGCTTTAGTAATCTTAAATCTCTTATGCAGTTGTTTATCCTTAACAAGACACATTAAAGAAGCCTCAGATTCATGGAGAGATTCCAACATCTGGATGAACATAACTTCTCTTTTTGGTTGAGGTAGGTCAGTAACACCTTTTACAAAGTGATTGAACTTTCTCCATTCATGAATTAGTTTACTGTGTTCTGTACCTGCAGGGGCATCATTAGGCGTGTAAGGAACTTCCCCAACAGGGAATGCTGACTCCACAGCATCATCAAAGTTCCAAATAAGGACAGACCTTAGTGCAGGACTGTCATAATGTCTCAGAATTTGAATCTTTTCGTCTCTTGTTTTTGAATTAGAAACTCTTTGAATAATTTCAGAGATCAATTGATCTGTTGGTAATTTCATAAATCACTCCATTTTAATCTTCTAAATCTTCCTCCTCATCAAGGAAATCTTTGTTCTCAAATCTAAATGCTATGAGTTCATCTGGAACAACCTGACCATCTTCATCAAACATTTCTGGATGATATGTATAAGGTTGTTTTTGTTCAAGGTGTTGCTTGACTGTCCATCCAACTAAACCACCAAGTATTAGAGCAAAGATTACAAACAATACTGAAAAGACAAGGGCTAGTGCTAACATAGTAATTCTCCTAAACTACTTTTGTTCCCTTATATCCAAGGAAAAATTAAAGTAGATGGTTATTTTTCTACTGAAAAAAGAAACCATCCTTTCAAAACATATTGAAAATGTTTTTTTATGTGGATGCCTCCTTTTTAGTACTAACTCAACACCCCTGTTAACAGGAAGATTGTTACCATTATTTATGGTCATCCAAGATAATTATTTTCTTGTAGATATTTAACTGTATCAGAACAACCTCCAAGGTGTTCTTGATTCATAAGAACTTGAGGGAAAGTAGAACCTTCTCCAAACTCTTTATAAAATTCTTCCTTGGTGAAATGAGTTCCAAGAGAATATTCTCTAACTGAAAAACCTCTTGATGCACTTACTGCTGAAAGAACTTGAAGAACTTTTGTGCAGTATGGGCACCCATGTTTACTATAAACTGTAAAATTCATGACTTTAAATTCTTACTGGATGTGGTCTACGTTGATTTGATTTGATAGCACATAACCATGCTGTTGTGACTGCAATGTTATCATCCCACCAATTAGTTTCCAATCTAAATTCTTGGAATTTGGTAGAAGTATTTTTAATAAACTGTGCTTTATCTGCTCTGGTATAATACCAAAAACTATTTTGATTCCAATAACTGACATGTGTTGGGTCTTGAAATGCTCCTCTACCATCAGTAGAAGAAACTTCAATAAATGCCCAACCTCCATCACAAAGAACTCTATAGATTTCACTCATTGTTTTGATTGGGTCTTTTAAATGAGCAAGGACATGACTTGCATTAATAACCCCAACACTATTATCAGGAAGAGGAATACCCTCATTTAAATCATGAGTAATATCTGCGCCCTCTATATCAATAGTAACATATCCTGGTCTTGGAAACAACCCTCCACCAAGATCTACTTTCATCAAGTCATTAAGTTCTGCATCACGTTCTGCAAGTTGCTGTCCATACTGATGAAACAATTTAAAAGTTTTAATTTGAATGTCATCAAGTCTTTGAGTTTGAGTATTATCATTCCCAGGAAGCCATCTGTAATAATACAGAATCTTAGGGATGAATTTAAATTTGGTATTAAGATATGACCTAATCACTAACTCATGATCATCACATATATTTAACTCTGGGTTGTGCCCACCAAGTTTTTGATAAACAGTCTTCCTCCATGCTCTAACATGGTCAGGTGCATACCAAATAATACCAATACTGCGACTGGTAGGAGGAAACATATCAATTTTAATGAAGTCCTCATCTCTAAAATTAACCCACTTATGGGTCCATCCATTAGCAGAACTCCATGGAACTTTATATTCAGGACCTCTCATGTCATAGAGAAGATCTTCACTATAGGCAAACCCAATTTCTTCATCTTGAAATGCCTGATTCAATTCTTCAAGGCAATCAAGACTCAACAAATCATCATGATCTACCTCTACAAGAATATCTCCTTTACCAAGATTGAATGCCTTGTTCTTAATGAATCCTACATTAGGATTAGTAATCCCAGTATAAACTTTTACTTTCTCATCAGACTTTAATTCTTCTGGCAAATGTCCTGGTTTACAATCTCCATTTAAATACAGAACCCATTCCCAATTAGAGTATGTTTGATTTTTAATAGTATCATACAACTCCATTAAAAATGGAATGTTATCTTTTTTATGTTCTGGTGTAATAATACTAAATTTATAATTCATATCAATCAAAGAAAAACATGTGGAACAATCTTGAGTCTTCTACTTCTTTGCCAAAGTATTGTGATGCTGCATGAATACATTTACCATTAAAAATAACTAGTCTATTAAAGACATTTCCAACAGTGTCTACTAACTCAAACTTTGTCCCATCATAAAATCCACCATCAAATGCAGAATCAATTCCAGGATCTGATGAATGCCTTGCTTTAGTTTCTTTGTGCGCATACATGGAAGTTCCTGCTTGAAATGGTGCCCCAGGAGTTAAATAAACCATCCCAGCCCACTGTTGAAAATCTGTATGATATACAAGAGGATCTTCAGCATTACATGTCTGAAAGATACCATTCATTCCATACTCATCCCAAATAGTTATTGGTTGCCCAATAATAGTTTCAAATGCTTTCTTTGTGCCAGGAACAAAAAACTTTTGCTCTGTTCTTTTTCCCTTATAGTATCTCAAATCTGCAACAAATTCTTGTTGTAGTGCATACTCCCTAACTGCATAGGGATCAGAGTAAAAATTATCCACTACAAAAATTCTTTTGTCTGGATTTAAGTTTAAGTTACTTACTGTTAAAAATTTCATTTAGATTTCTTCCAATTTTTTCTTCAGTTCATTATACAAGTAATTTACATAATCTCCTGTATTGTGGTATGCCCCATTATGAATCAAGAACACCAAGTTTGGAAAAGGATTTACCCTTTCAGGTTCTATTAATCTAAGACAAATTCCATAGGCAGACTCATAATCTTCAACTTTCATATAAGTCTCAACTAATCCACAAAGATGCTCATTTCTTTGAGGACAATATGCTTCGCATTTTTTATATTCTAATAGAGAAGTTTCGTATTCTCCACAAAAACTATATGCATTACCAATAAGGTATTGTGCATAATAGATCATCTCATTAATATTTCCATCATAAAAATATTTGATATATTCTTTAAAGTAAAAGATACACCTTCTTGCATATTCTTTCTGATGTTCATATCCAAGAGGAAGAACATTTGATCCATAACAATCACTATAACTCTTTCCTATGTAAAAGAAGTGATAAGAATCTTGCATCAAAGTTCCACCACATACATGCTGTTCTTCTAACTCTAACGCATCAGTAACAAACTTTGTTGGATTTACATAGCTATTACCTTCACTTTTAATGAAGTGTCTAAATTTACCAGTTAAATTTACTCTTTGAAATTCTTCTTCTGTTGGACCGCACCCTGGAAGAATGATACACTCATGTCTTTTGTCATGCTTAAATCTCCAAGGAAGTTTTGCATTCCAAATTCTACTCCTTAACCAAGAAGCACCTCCTGTAGTAGCAACAACATTCCAAGATTGTACAGAGGTGTCATTTAAAACAGACCAATCAAAATCTTCTTCAACTTCTAATTGCTCATCAGCATCAATTCTAAACAACCAATCACATCCATGATCTGCTTTGGTGCATTCCTGAACTAAACTATCGCTATTCCATCCTGGATAATGCCACTCAACATTATAACAGTAACCAGGAATGTCTTTATCCTTGAAAAAATTCTCAATTAATTCTTGAGTATTATCTGATCCATTACACTGAATGATCCAGTAATCAATATGTTTGTAGCAAGAATTCAAAACTCTTTCTATAATGTGAGATTCATTTCCCACCATCATGTTTAGGCATATTTTAGAATTTGTCATCATTCTTCAATTTCATTATTTGGTGTAAGGATTGGATCAGAGAATCCCATCCTTTTTAATTTGTTTGCAGTTCTTGCTATTGTCTGATCAATAGTCAGGTACTTGTATGTAGCAGTTCTGCCAACAAAGATAGTATTTTTTTCTGCCTGCATAAGAGGTTTATATTGTTCAAATTGTTCCAGATACTTTCCAAAAATCAAAGGGTAGTAAGGATTATTAACACCCTCTACATGTCCTACTGGATATTCTCTTGTGACCACTGTAGTTTCAACATCTTGATTATACCAGTATGAGTGATCAATAGCCCTGTTCCATTTATTGATACTGTTACATTCATTCAGTTGAATGTATGGGGTCTTGGGACAATATACATGCTCAAAATTAAGAGATCTATAAGACAGTTTGCCATACTGATAATTAAAATAATTATCAACTTTACCAGTAAAAACTAAAAGATCACATTTGTCTTTTAGATTCTTCCATTCATCTTTAGGAACATTCAAATGAACTGGAATATCCTCAAAAATATTTTTAAACAAATCAACAAATCCATTTTTAGGAAGACCTTGATACTTTTGTTGGGTGAATGCTCCATCAGTTCCAGGTTTTCTTACAGGAAGTCTATTAAGGATTCCCATGGGAAGTTCTTCCATCTTAACTCCCCACATTTTTTCAGAGTAATCTCTAAAAACTAATTCCTTAATTTCATTATCAGAAAGACGTCTTCCAATAATCTTATCCGAATTATCATTATAAGGAATAGGAATTCTACCTAATCTAGTATTAGCCCAGACATGAACTGAAAAATTATTGAACTGTGCAAACTGATGTAACCAATCCCACACTCTTTTACTGTCTGTATGAATGGCATGAGGTCCATGAGCATGAATTACACACCCTGTCTTATCATCAACATAGTCATAACAGTTTCCAGAAAGGTACTCTCTTGTTTCAAATACTTCTACATCCCAACCATTATCTTTTAGAATCTTTGCTGAAGTTGCACCTGCAGTACCAGATCCAATCACATATGCCAAAGACATTTACTAATACCTCGTATTAAAAAAGAACGTTTGAAACAATCTACCACTATGTAAATCTTTACCAAAATAATCCACAGAAGCATGATACATCTTACCTGGATATAATATCAATCTATTGTAAATATTTCCTATTCTATCAACAACTTCCCATTTTGTATAGTCTCTTGCATCTTCACCATGATCAATATTTCCAACAGACATTCTCTCTTTACTTTCTTTAT
>Ga0194115_10004900_pt1 | contig 14130 bp, 25 predicted proteins | sample TA2MahsurfametaG_3_FD_148656 | JGI IMG/M metagenome (GOLD analysis project Ga0194115, IMG submission 148656) | Freshwater microbial communities from Lake Tanganyika, Tanzania - TA2015002 Mahale S4 surface | ecosystem: Environmental > Aquatic > Freshwater > Lake | place: Tanzania: Lake...
CCTAATTTGATGGTTAATACACCATTATTCATTTTTGCCTCATCAATGATCAAATCACTGTGTAGTGCAAACTGCTTGAAAAATTTTTTAGCAGTCAATCCTTGATGAATATAATCTTTATCTTTTTCATCAACTTCCCCTTGTATAGTTAAAACACCTCTTCGGTATTCAACTTCAACATTTTTCTTGTCATAACCAGCAAGTGCAAATTCTAATGAGAACTTACCTTTACCAGTTTTAACAATGTTAAATGGTGGGAATGATTTTGGTTGCTTGAGCATAAAATCAAACATTTGATCAAATGCTTCGTCGAACGTGTTTGTGAAGTTTTCGATGAATTTACCATGAAAATCATCAATTATTTTCGGGTACATATTTTCTCCTTTTTAAGCGAGTTAGTTTGGTCTAGCGTTTTGCTACAACCAAAATAAATATAGGTTAATTTCTTAGGTTGTCAAGGTTGAGGTCAGTTTTAATTGCATAAGTAAACCTTAAATTATTAAAATTAAAGTGATCCTCTGCTTTATGTTCTATTTTCGCAGGAAAAACTATAAGTTGATTCTGAACGTAATTTAAAATTTTTACCTCATTGTTAATTATAAATGACGTGCCACCCTTAAATTTTACATCCCACTTATTTGGGTAAAATAAAAAAGTCGTTGTTCCATCATCTGTATGCCATTTACCACCATTATCTTGACCACTATTATGTACGTTAACGTAACTTCGATAAATATGAATTTTTGAAAAATTAAATTTGTGAAATGTTTTTTCAACAACTAAATAATTTATTTTTTTAAAAAAATCATCTTCAGCAGTGTTTTTAGTAGCATAAAAATTAGTTACATCTTTTGATCCATGTATAAAATAGGGTAGAACATACAAATGTTTATTTAAGTCCCAAAGAACTTTCTCATCTAAAATATCATTAAAAATGAACATTATTACCCCGCTTCGCGGTCCATAGTCAACACTTGTTTCACGTCAACTATTTGTGGTATTAAATCTGGATCAACCGGAGTAAGTTGTCTCTCATGATACAATCGTAGTATCTGCACCAAATCTTTACCAGCGATGTTGCCTTTCCTATAATTAAAACTTGCGGAGCAAAAAACTATGTTTTCTTTAGTATAGCCACGGTTCGGATCTAATCGGTCAACGCTTACTCGATTACTGGTTTGCATTAAGGAAGATGTTTGCTGATAAAAACATAAAGGAGCTCCCGTATAAGCACAATATGCTCCACCATATTTTTTTTTATGTTCCAGCCAAAGATTCCAAAATTCTTTCCACGTCAAATCAATATCATAAATTCCAAATAAATGTTTAATTGAAAAAGTTTTATTTTTAGTATTGTTATAAATGTCGTTTAGAGCGCTTTTTTCAGTGTTTTTATATTTTTTTTCAGTAAAAAAATATTTTCTCATTTTTTTTGAACTCTGCCTTGTCGTCCTCGTTCCATGTCCTGCCATCTACATTGAATAGTAAGTTTGCCGGTATCTGCCCAAATAACTATGTCATGGCCATAGGGTTTGGTATGTATCCAATGTTGCCTATAGGTAGGCAAACTAATAATGTTTTCTATTTTTCTAACTTTATTGTCTTTCATAGCAAATTTTATGTTGACCAAAATCAATTTTGTTAAAATTCCATTTTCTAAGAACTTTTTCTATCAATTCATAATCATAAAGTTTATAATCATCAAGAGCAAATCTTGTATTTTTTTTAGATCTGTCTGCAAAAAATATTACTTCGCGAAGCACATCTTTTGTAGTGTGTGGACCGTCAAAATGTATAAAATCATATGTTGTAAGTAATTGAAATACCGAATGTTCAAACGTTGGAACACCATCCAAGTAACGTTTCATAAACTCAATATCAGTAAGTTTAAATAATGTAAAATTTTTGTATTCTTTAAAATCTTTTACACATTGTTCATACATTTCATTGGTGTAATCCGCTTGATAGGCCCCGGAACTATCATAATGTTGATAATTCAAATTACCATAAGGATCTATACCAATATGGTAGTATGGTTTACCAGTTCTATGTGTAATAACTTCGTCCATGATAATTTTAGAACCAAGTCCTTCACGCACACCTATTTCACAAGTTAAAATATATTCTTGATTTAAATTAAATTTATATTCTTTAATCCACTTTTGCAGCAATTCGTATTCTGAGCTATCTCCTCGAATCATTTTTTTTAAAAAATTTCCAATAACTTTTAATATATTTAATTTCTTTAGTTTCAAAATAAACTTTACCTGATTTGATTAATTTTTTATAGTGAAATTTTATAAATGCAGGATCATATCCTGCTAAATTGCAAACCATATTAAAATCATCTGTGCGATTTATAAACCAATCATGGGCTTTAGATTTTAAAACTGCGCTTACGCGAGTGGCGTTCGTGTTCATTGCATCCTCAAACGCTAGTGATAACACCGCTCTAAATAATTTCATCTCAGGAGGGATCTCCTCCTGGAGATCTGGCTCCATTTCGATCATAGGTTGTCGCTACCTAAGAATTATAGGCCAGTCAAGGTAGAATTAATCCCCAAAATTACCAAAGCATTTTGGGCAAGTAATATGCTGTATTTCGTTTAACCAAATGTAATGGTTGCCCTTACAAGTTTTACAAATGTTTTTTTCTTTTCTTCGTTTTTGTAACTTGCTCGGTGCGTACTCCATTAGATTTATGATATTTTTCTCTCCAGTTTTCAACAGATATTCCCTCCTTATCGGCTACCTCTTTTATTTTATCATCTACAATCGTAGATATAATAGCCCCAGGTCTTAAATATTGATACTTATCTAAATTTTTTAAAGCCCAAATATCTTTCCATGACCGTATATTTACTGCCATAGATTTCCAACGTGATGTGTCCATTATTTATTATTAAAGTAAATTAAAATAATAGTGCTCAGTAAAGCTATAATGAAAATTTCTTCCCAAAGTAACTCTTGAAACAATTCTATCATTTTAATTGTTGTTGTTTTTTAACTATATTACCATTTTCATTTTTATACAAATGAAAATATTTTTTACCATCAAAGTAAAAACCGTCAAATGTTAATTTACTTTTCTTCTTTAATCTGAGTTTCATAGATTTTTTCAGCTGTCCATTTCATAATAGTTGTTACAGGATTATAATTGTCTAACTTAATATTACTACATTGAGTTAAAAGTATAAAAATAAACAAATATTTAAACATCTTTCATATATGTTAGTTTATGACCAACTGAACAACATTGAGTAAGAGTTTGGTGTTCCTTATCAGTCGTAAGTCTTACATAGTCATCAGAATTAAGTACAACTCTTACATTGTTCATTTCTGTTGTAATTACTTTAGGTTGCACGTCTGTTGTAAAAAAATCTCCATTAGGCATTATAATATCTAAAGAAAGAAAAGCATAGGGATCTTGCTCATTAAGTTTCTTGACAAAAGAAGCAACAGTTACGTTAGACTTTTCCATTTTAGTCATAATGTCTAAATTCCTTTTTGATTTTCCCATTTAATTAATATTTCTTTTATAGTTGGTTCGTTTTTTAATATCCAAAAAACTCTAAGTCTTTGTAAAAAGTCTGGATATAGGCCTGCTGGATGACTTTCAATGTAATATTTTTTACCTACATACTTTTTAAAGTTGTAGTACCATCTAATGCATTTTTTTATCATAATTAATAATGTTTTGTTTTTCCTCTAATAGTTTGATTTTTGAACCTAATGCTAATACTGCATCTTGCAATTCTTTTATGTCCCTCCTATGTTCTACGGATCGGTCCATAACAGAACTTATTAACTTATATAGTTCTTCTAGTATTCTCAAAACCTTTGTCATTACTACATATCTTATGTTGTCTTATCTAATAGTCAAGTATCTGTTTTAGTCCTATTGACAATAATATTGCAAACTATTGATATTTATGGTATTTATTTGCATGAAGTTGTATCGCTTCCAGGTAAGGATAATGGGACTATATATAAATGGTACTTGCCAAGGGTCTGACGACGATGAAGCCAAACGCAACTTCTTGAAAAACTTAGCTGACGGAAAAGTTTTTATTTCCGACAGCATACCTTATGTAAAAGATAGGGTATTTGTAAGTTATGAGGAAATAGAGGGTGATAATAACTGCTCAGTCTCTGTTGCTCAAAAAAATAAGCTTGGAGTCCAAGTGGAACCAATCTTATCTTGAGCAAGGGTGTGTTACACCAGAGATGAAATGGATAGATCTTGATTTGAAAAAAGTAAAAAAAGAAATGATAGATCTAGACTTGGTTAGTGCAAAAGAAGAAATTAATAAAGAATTAGATTACGCTTCTTAAGGCACTTTAAAAAAATAAAATAAACGTAAGTTTATTATGCGCTATCTTTCGCTCTAAGATATTTCAATTCCAGGAACTTCAATTGATTTGTATAAAACTTTACCGTTAATGTATTGTTTAACTTTTTTATTACAAATATGACAAACAAAAATTTGTTTTTTAGGAGTGTCTATAAAGGAAGAAAAATTTTTACATTCAGGACAAATACCAACATTAACCTTTATACTTTCTAATTTCATGTTTTATCTCGCATTTAGTACATGCAAGTATACCATCAACCAATCTTAATTGGAAACCAGGGTTTTTATTGCCAGTATTACCACAATATTCGCATCTTGCTCCGCGTTTTTGTACGATATCCATTAATTTTTTTAATTCTTTACTTTGATTCACCCCAAGAGCTCCCTAATTCTGCATCAACTTTACTAGGAACTAATAACTTGCAGCAATTTTCCATTAAACCAATAATATTTTTTTTATCCTGATCAGATTTAATATTAAAACACAATTCATCATGTACCTGAATTATAGGTAGATAACCTGCTTTAGCACAATCTATCATTGCTTTTTTAGTTTGATCTGCTGCAGAACCCTGAATTAATTTATTCATTGCCTTATATGTATTTGCACGCTTAATATTTTTTCTACCAAATTGAAACTCGGCGTCTTCAAGTGTCATTGCCTTATTAAATCCTATTGTTAGTGGCTCCCATAAATTAAATCTACACCGTCTACCACCAAAAGTAATAATATAACCTTTTGTATCTGCTACTTGCATAACTTTTTCTGATAATTTTTTTACAAATGGTACTCGTTGATGGTATGCAGCAAGGATTTGTTGTGCTTGATCGTAATCAATACCAAGCTCTCTCGATAATTTTTTTATACCCATACCATAAAACAGGCCAAGATTAATTGTTTTAGCTTGTGCCCTTGGAATATTTGCCATCTCTGCCACAGTTTGATGAAAGTCTGCGTCCTCTTTCTCATATGCACTTATCAATTCGTGCGATCCCTCATATCCCTCACCAATTGAGGCAGCATAGTGTACTACTAGCCTTGGTTCTTGCTGTGAATAATCAAAAGATCCCCAAGAATGATCAACATCTGGCAAGAATAATGACCTAATTAGTGGTCCTAATTCCTTATTTCTTGCAGGAACTTGTTGTAAATTAGGGTTTGAGTAGCTTAATCTGCCTGTAACAGTCCCACCACCATCCCCTTTCAGTTGATGTATCTCAGCATGTATACGTCCTTTAAATGAATATTTTAATATTGAATCAATGAAAGCACTATAAAACTTATTAACCTCTCTTACCTCTTTAATTAATTTTGCAATAGGTTCTTTACAGTTTTCCAACCAGTTTGATGTAAAGGATGGCTCTTTTGTTTTTTCTGTAAGTGGATATTTTATTCCTAGTCTATCAAAAGCAACGGACACCGATCGTGCTGCCCAAGGATCTACATTTACTCCCGATATTTTTTTTATTTCTTTTAATATTTCTTTCTCTCTTACTATAAAATCTTTTTTCATTTGTTCAGCTTTATCTAAATCAACTCTTACGCCATGCTCTCTCATTTTAATTACATAGGGTAATAGTTCCATTTCTGTGAGCCAGATATCAGTTAAGAACTGTCTACGTATTTCTAATTCAAAATAATTCCAGAGTTCTAATGTAAGTTGTGCATCTTGCTCCGCATAAAAACCAACATACTGTGCTGGCAATCTCCAAATATCCGCTTTCGCGTCCAATCCCCATTCTTCTGCGCGCTGCTTTAATTCAGTCTCGGCTTTCATCTTACCTAAATAATCTTTGGCTAAGTTATTAAGACTATAACTAAATCTATTCTCATCCACCAATGCTGCAGCAATCATTGTATCTACAATTTTACCATTGATCGTGTAACCGTAAGATCTAATCCAACCCACATCATACGAAGCGTTATGAAATATTTTAGTTGATTCTGTTTTAAGAACATCTTGAAACCATTTTAAGACCATCTTTTTATCCATATTACCACCAACATCATGAGCTATTGGAAAATATCCGTTGAAGTTTGCCGTTGCTATTGCAATACCAACAATCTCTCCATCTTTTCTTGGCCAACCAGATCCAAATGTTTTTAAGTTGGGGTCTTTAGTTTCTAAATCTATTGCTATTATTTTTTCACTACTTAAATCTGGAAATGATTTTGGTGTTGCCCAATCATTTTGTTGATAGATAAAATTTAATTGGTGGCTCATGTATAATCTCTTTTGATAATCATTTCGATGTAATGAATTGCTTTAAGTAAATCTTGTTTCTTACCTTTATCTTGATGCCTCGTAATATACTTAATAGCATTTCCCTCTGCAAAAAGTAATTTATTTTTATTAATAAACTGTGATGGTTGGATTGCATATTTTTTATAATGTGATCCACCCACTTGTTTTTTAAAAAAACTTTTATTCGTCATAATACATTTGTTTGTATTGATTGTAGATTTGAACTAAAGGAAAACTGTATTTGTGAGATGTACCTAAAATTATTAAATTCTTTTTTGGTCTTGATGCTCCAGTGTACCATACTCTAGCTTCGTTTGATTTAGCCTCTAAATTTTTACCATCATAGTCAGATGGCCAATTTGTTTTAGCATATAGTACAACATTATCCGCTTCGCCACCTTTGACTTGATGAATCGTATCTATTATAATATTTGCCTTAGTATTCAAGTCTATTTTTAATTGTTCCATCTTAAAAAAGTAACGTTTTTGGTTATCAGTAAATGACCTATTAAAAGCGTCATACCAAGGTTCCCTTTTTTTTGTTGTTTCTAAACCACCTGCTACTTGTAAAGTTTCAAAGTCCATTTGATAATCGGGGTCTATTGCTAACCAGCTTTTCGAATCAAGTTTTCTATAACCTCTGGCTATTTCTTGTATGTATTCGTAACAAAGAACAGCTTCATCTTTTTTTATCTTTTCTTGACGCATAAGTTTATTCCATATTTGAATAGCTTTATATTGATAAATATCAAAGGATTTCTTACCTTTTACATTTTCAAAATATAAACCCATTTTTAATGCTTCTTCCCTAAGTTCTTGAACACATTCTCTCACCCTAGCTAAAATGTACCATTTGCCAGGAAAAGCATTAAAAGGTATTTCCGTAAAACTTTTAAATAAAACAACATTACCTTCTCCTACACCACAATTAAAATCTTTCTCTTCTGAGTTTTTAATTTTACTTCGTATAAGTTTAGCAAAGTTTAATATTTGTTTATTAAATCTATGTGAATATTTTAGAACTACTTTACGACCTGGAAAGTCTTGAAAGAGTCTTACCAGAGCTCCATTCCATTCATAAATTGCTTGGTCATCATCCCCAGCTATGTAAACCCGCTCCGCGACCTCAGCAAGTTTATACACAAACTTCCATTGTAATGGAGTTAAGTCTTGAGCTTCGTCAATAATTAGTAGTTTAAACTTTGGTGGTTCAGCTTCGTCAATGTATTTTTGAACCATGTCAGTAAAGTCAACTCTATGCTGCACTTTAAATTCTTCATAGGACCTTATAGTATTTCTAAATTTTTCAAGACTTACTTTCTTTACTCGCTCTCTCCGGTATACAAGTTCAGGATCAATACACATATTTCTTGCCTTATCTAATATGCGAAGCGACCAATTTTTACGTATACGTATATCTGTGTAGCTGTCATCAAATTCTAAAGACACATTACCCATACCAGTTTCAAATTCCTTAATATCTCCATCATCATCCATTACAGGTATTTCTCTGAATCGTTGTCTACAAAAACTATGGATTGTTCTAACGTTTGCTAATTCTTCTCGTTGTATAAATGGAAACTTAAATTGAAATCTATCTATTGCTTCTTTAACTGCTTTTCTTGTAAAAGAAAAATAAGCAATCTCATACGGTTTTATACCACGTTCTAGATAACGTTCGACTCGGTTTAATAATTTTGTTGTTTTACCTGTGCCTGGCGGACCAAATATTTTTATAGTTTTAAAATGGAGTTTTCTCATCATTACGTTTTGATACAAAATCAACTCTCTTAGGTTTGATTTCAACTTTTTTAGGTTTTTCTATGCACCAGCAACGTAAATTATTTTTCATAGTAGAGCTAGCACCTCCATTTTTAAGATAACGAATAACTTCTTGATTCGTTTTTCTTCCTTTTTTCTTTGATAAAAATTCTTTGAAAGAATGTAAATTAAAATAAAATTTATTATCTTCTTCATAAATATAACCAGCTTGTATTTGTGTAAGATCATCTCCTGGCTCACACTCTTGTAAAAACATTCTTGAATAATAGTCAAAATCATCTTGTTCAACTTCCCCTGGTTTTATGTCTTTAACAGTTTCTTGCTGGTCTTTTAATTTTGCAAGAAATAAATTCCAATCTTTTGCTTTCAACGATTGCCAAACAATATCTGCTTGGTCAAATAATTCTTCTTTAAAAAGTTGCTGCTGCACAATTTGTTTACCTAGTAATTGTATTTGTTTACCCTCAATAGATAGTACATAATATGGTGGTTCAGTATTATATTTTAATAAACCATCAACCGTTGGAATATATTGTTCAGGGCCAATACCATATTTTCTTTTTTTACACTGTTCTTTATTACAATATGTTTTTGCTATTTCAGTATTACACAAATAAAAATATTTTTTTTCTTTTACTTGATTAATAATAGTTTCTAATTCTTGATCTGTTTCAAATGGTGGACTAAAACAATTTTTATTTCTCTCATATACTTCTTTGGTAACTTGTTGTGGATTTTTTAAATATGCTAACACAGCAAGGTTAAACATAGCATTGTTTCTATGACCTTTACCAACTTTATTTAAAATAAAAGCTTGTGTGCAGGGTGGATATTCATGCCACTCAGGTTCACTTGAGTTTTCAGTTTTATTGGTTTGTGATTTAAGTTTATGAAATTGATGCGGAGTTATTCTAAATGGTTCAACAAAATCAAAAAATTCTGATAAAGAAACAGCTGTACCATCATCACGTAATGCATACCTTGTAGTATAATCTTTGTTTGCACCATGATAAGGCATGTTAACACATTTACCAACTTTCCACTCACCATCTTTATCTAATGTAATTTCATCTTCATTTGGAAACTTATCTGCACCAGTTCCACCAAAACCTAAATCTGCAGCAAGCTCATGAATTTTTTTTCTCATATCAGCTGCTAACACAGTACCTTTAATGTGTAAGAATAAATGCAGCCCTGATGTTTTTGATCTATAAGGTACTAAAGGATATTTTTTTTCTCTAACTTTTTTAATAGTAGGAACAGGATCTTTATGATAAATTTCATTATCAACATCTATCACACCCCAGCTACAGGTCCCGTCCCTACGAGTAGGGACAAGACCTATGCTAATGGAACCACTTAAATGTTTCTCGATAACATCTTCAGTGACTGTTTCCTTGAATCGTAAATACTTACCCTCGGTTTTGCCATCACGTTCACGGTGAGCTTTTTCTTCGAAGGTATAATAGTTCTCTCTTTGACAATCAAAGACTTCAAGAAAACGTTTTGCAGACATTTACTAAAACGGTGTTTTTTCACTACCTTGCGAGTTTGCGGACGTTACCCCGTTAACTACCGTTTTATTTTCTGCAAGACCTTCTAGGTTAAGTTCGCGCTTTTCAGCGATCATAGAATCCCTAAGCTTTTGAGACTCTATACTTGCATTGGAACTTGCCATTCCTACGAAGTTTATAACCCAACCGTACCAGCTACCTTTATTATTTTTCTCTAGTGCGGTTGTTAGGCGGTAAACCTGTGCATGATTTGATAACTGTATTTTTTTTCCATTATCAAATGTATGCGATTTCATTAATTGACTTGCATTCCACTTTGTTGATTTTTTAAGTTGAGTTTTACTCATACAAATCAAACCAGTTTCAGCTGGATTGCCACTCTCATCAAGTCGTAATACATAATGATGAGCAGTAGTCACAATGACATTACCGCTAGGTAATACGTTTTGGTTATTCTTATCTTTTACTGTTTGACTAAGAACATTTTCTCTAGGAGAATGTCTGCCAACAGGATAATTAGAATCACCCCTTTGTTCCCACTCCAAGTCCCACATTTGAAGTAATGATGGAATAACCAAAATACCTTTTTGGCCATCATAAAATTCATCTTGGACTGTGTTGTAGATCATTCCTGGTTTTGCTTTTTCATTGTAAGCAGGATTACCAGGCTGCACTAATGCTGACTGAGCCGCTATTATTTTAAAAAACGGAACAGTTAACGTAGTGCTGTCAATGTTATCAAATGATTTTGATAACAGTCCTTCTAAGTCCTTCTCTGTCATAGATGAAGGAACTTTAGCTTCTTTTTTTACAGCTAGTTGTTTGTTCATTATACCTCCGGTTGTTTAAGTTCTGTAGATGTCTCTACATAAATTCCAAACAAATCATCTGGAACATCTTTACCTTGCTTGATCTGATCTTTAACAAAAGCTTTCAGCTGCATGGCATTGATTGTTTCTTTTTTGTTTAGAATTAAACTTTGGAATTTAGGATTTGATTTAACAAATTTTTCCAAAGCTTGCGCCGTACTGTCTTGACCTTTTGTAAAAGGAAAAGAAAGTTCACTTCGGATCAAGTCCGCAAAATTATTATTTCGTAACCATTGCATCGCCTCTTCGGTTCTGTCTTTTGGTATTCGTGAATAATAATTTGTCTTTAGTTTTACAGAAGACCCATCACTTAGTTTAAGTTCTGAAACGCCTGCTTCAGACATCAATGAAGGTATAACCTCACTCGATATTCTTTGCTCTGTTGCTTTTTTCATACTTAACTGTTTTTCAAGAACGTCTATCTCATCTCGGACGGATCGTAACTCGAAACACACCTTACTAAGTTCGGAGATCTTCTGGTTGTCTATGTTTAGTTTACTCATAGGACCTCCACGACTAGATGTAATTATCTATTTGACTTAAGTCAATCTATAATTATATAAAAAGTTTTCATGTGGAAAAAATATCCGTTTAAAACACAACCGTACGAACATCAAAAAAAAGCTTTAGAACTTTCTTTTGATAAAGAATGTTTTGCATATTTTATGGAAATGGGTACAGGAAAAACAAAAGTTGTACTAGATAATGTAGGTATCCTAGCCCACAACCACAAGATAGAGGGTGCTTTAATAATTGCACCAAAATCAGTTTATAGTATTTGGGCTAATGATGAAATCAAAGCACACTATCCTTTTGATGATATTGATATTTACTTATGGAAGACACCTAATAGTATGAAAGAACGTATAAGAGATGCTGCTTTTTTCAAAAATGATGGCACATTTAAGTTCTTTATAATGAATGTGGAAGCATTATCTGGAACAAAAGGAGCTAATGCTGCATTAAAATTTGTTAATAATTTCAAGTGTTTAGTTGCTATTGATGAATCTTCTAAGATAAAAAATCATCAAGCTAACAGAACTGTAAATGTTTTAAAATTAAAAGAAAAATCTTTATATCGTAGAATTTTAACTGGAACTCCAATCACAAATTCACCTCTTGATGTTTATACTCAGTTTGAATTCTTAGATAAAGAAATTTTAGGACACACAAGTTTTTATACTTTTAGAAATAGATACTGTGTGTTTCATGAAAATATTGTGAATGGTAAAATTGTAAAGTTTCCAAAATATTTTACAAATTTAAATGAGTTAGAAGATAAAATTAAATCTTGTTCTTTCAGAGTAACAAAAGAAGAATGTTTAGATTTACCAGAAAAAGTTTATCAGAAAAGATTTTGTGAATTGTCAGATGAACAACAAAAAGTTTATGATGAATTAAAAGACAGAGCATTGAGTATTATAGGAGATAGCAGTGTAAGCTTTACACATAAGTTGACTGAAATACTAAGATTACACCAAGTAGCAAATGGTTTTGTAATGAACGATGATAGATCAATTATAGAATTTAAAACTGCTGATAAATTAAATTTGTTAATGGAAACTTTAGATGAAATACAAGGTAAAGTTATTATCTGGGCTAACTACACATACAACATTAGACAAATAGAAAATGCATTAAAAACAAAATATGGTCCTGAGAGCACTGTTACATTTTATGGTGATAATAGTACTAATGAAAGAATTGATGCAAGAGAAGGTTTTCAAAAAGGTAATGTTAGATTTTTTGTTGGCAATCCTCAGTCAGGCGGCTATGGTTTAACTTTGACAGCTTCATGCACTATGATTTATTTTAATAATAGTTATAACTTTGAATATAGAGAACAATCAGAAGCAAGAATACATAGAATATCCCAAAAACAAAAATGCACTTATATAGATTTGATTTGTAAAGACACTATTGATGAAAAAGTAATTTTAATTTTAAAAAATAAAATAAAATTATCTGCAAAAATTCTGGGAGAACAAGCTAGAGATTGGTTATAGTTCTTCTTCGAAATAATATAAAAAAGCAATAATTGCTCCTAATGCACCTAGTGCTAAAAATAATGGACTACAAGAAACAAAAGCCTCTTTAATGACACCGGTTTGTTTCCATTTAAAATTAAAAACTAATAAAGGAATAACACTCAAACTTAAAAATAAATATAATATGATTACCCATTCAGGCAGTTGCTTGATTAGCATTTGAAAACTTTTCATAATATTGATCAACTCTATTCAACCACAATTTTTCATAATGATTGTAGTTTATGTTATTTAAATCAAAACTTTGAAAAACTAAATCAGGGGTACACATAAAAATTTTTCCCCGTAAAATTTCTCCGTATAATTCTTTATGTGCCATACTATAAGCAACTAGCTGACAAAAATAGTCATCTATCCATTCTTGGCGTTTAGGTTTGTTTGCTTGTTTAAAGTCACCTATGGTTGGTTGATTTTCCATTAGACAGACTAAATCAGCTGTACCTGCCCATTTATCCTTATAATGCAAGGAAATCTCAGAACCCCATATTTCATTGATGTTTTGCATATTATCCATAATTTTATGAGCCATTAAAACCGCACTAGAGGCCTCAGGATCGCTATTTTCATACTTTAGGCCTAATAGGGTACATTCTATAACCCTATGCATTTCTGTGCCTCTATTAGAAGATTTAAGTGTTATTTCTCTTGCTTTTTCTTCACCTATTCTTTTCTTCCAAGATTCTAAAAAACTTTTGTCTTTAGTCTCTGAAAGTATAGTGGTTACACTTGGAATATACTTACCATCTAAACTGTAAGTTCTTTTATTATCTTTAGTGTCCCTTGGAATTTTTTTGTAAGAATATTTCTCTACAACTTTAAATTGATATGTTTTACTCACTCAGGGTAGACTAACTATTTTGTTAGTAAATTCAAGAGAAAAAATATAGTGGTACCCATTGCAGTCATGACCATTGTCATTGAAACAATAACAATTTTTTCTAACCGCGCGACTCTTAATTTGACTTCTTCTATTTTATCAAAAGTTTCCTTTTGCATTATTCTGCATAATTTTTCATGTTCATGAATTTTGATTAATGCAGTTTTACCGTTGGGACTAGATCTAGGCATTTACAAAACCTCCTTTTTTCATCATAGGTGGTGTTGGTGTAGTTTGTTGTTGAGCAATAGTTGCACCAATTGTATCTCGTGGAAATAAACCCTGATATACATCTGCAGTTACTTGAGGAATTACTGGTTGTGCTACAGGTGTTTTAGCTGAAGCTGGCACTTGTAAATCCATTGGATTAGTTATGAAGTCTCTAACTCTTGGTTGAGCTGCGACTTGTCTTCCTCTTTCTGTATCTAAATTGTCTATT
>Ga0194115_10004904_pt1 | contig 14120 bp, 11 predicted proteins | sample TA2MahsurfametaG_3_FD_148656 | JGI IMG/M metagenome (GOLD analysis project Ga0194115, IMG submission 148656) | Freshwater microbial communities from Lake Tanganyika, Tanzania - TA2015002 Mahale S4 surface | ecosystem: Environmental > Aquatic > Freshwater > Lake | place: Tanzania: Lake...
GACGACAAAAATCACCCCTTTGATTCCCTTATATATGCCCTATAAAGCGATACTTAGAGGAATTGGCGATGCAAACCCAATTGGGTTCGCATGCTGCGATATGGGTTAATATTCAGAGAAGAAATCGGCTTCTTTTCACACAATGCCGATTAAGAAGTGAATCGATATGACAGTTTGCAACTTGAATTCGATGCATTTCAACATATAAGGGTCATTAATAAAGAGTCTTTCAAACTCTGACGTTTTTTATGTCGTTGTCATGAAAATGCTATCGAAGTACCGGGAGTCTAATGACAGACTGCGATGTTCACCACCGCGAATACTCTACAGTTCATTTTATGGAAATCCAAGGCGATTCGTCCATGCATTCCGAAACTCCATCTCAAACAACAATTATCCATCAACCACAACATTAGATCAAAACTCATCCTTTTTTATCGGCCTTTTTGGTACTACAGATCACTGGTATTGCATAGTAATTACGAAGGGTGATCATCGTACTTTTGTTAGTGATATGGGACGTGTTTTGATGGCGACCGACCAAGAAATCAGTAAGTTTCGACAAGCGTTGGGGTGTTTGTCGTGATGGCAGTTTTTCGTCGCCTTTCGGCTCTGATCACTCACTTTCAATCACGGTCAATTCGTAGGTGGGTATTGGTGGGTGTGCACCCAGTTTTTCAAGCTGGCTGTGTGCCTCCCAGCGGAACGACGACCCCTGTGATCCTGCTGCACCCATCTCTCTACTAAATCTAAATTCTTATGTCCGTACCTAGGGGGTAACAGTAACCAGCAAGGGTTGTCGAAGTGGTCGTCGACAGCCCTCGACTCAATTAGTGAATGGATAGGCTTGACGAGCACCATTCCACCTAACAAAATGGTATAGAATCAATATCTGTTGACTACTTACTACACACATCAGCCTAGACTTATCTATACTCGTCGTCGATGAAAGCCAAGGAGGACACTACAATTGATCTTAGTCACGATGCTTCCCCTGGAATGGATCGAAGCAAGGATTCCAATCGGACCGACGAAGAAGGATCGTGATGATGACGACGGGGGCGACGAGGTCGAAAGAATACTACCTTCCTTTGCAGAACTACAACAGAAGACACGGACGACGTTGTATGGGAATGACAATAATGGGAATCATAATTTGACTGGTATCCATTCCGATAAGTCTCCAAAAGGAAGTGTCGATGAACCTGTCCAACATTTGGTCGATCTTATCAATCATCATTCGGCAATAACGACCTTGTCGTCCTGTTCCGGGAGAATATCTTTGTTTGATCCCAATCAAAAGTCACATTCCCATCAACAACAGCAACAACAACAGCAACAAGAAGAAGAAAAGGAGGTGGTTGAAAAAAATCCATCATCCTTTACTGAAAATAGTGGAAAAGGTCGAGGCGGGTGGTTGGTTGTATCACATGATATTCTCGATCCACAAGAAATCGTCGATGCTATTTTCAAGGTGACCCCGATCGAGAATGAGGAGAAGGTCAACTTGACAACAACAAAAGTCGTCGAACCATGGATACTCAAATTTGAGCCTATGCTTCTTCATATCGCTGCACGATCATTAGTCGTCGGTCAAGCCTTACTTCAAGTCGCACTGGGATGTGGATTTCGAGAATCTGGCCTCGTTGTGACAACCAAACGTGTTACAGTCGCAATACGGAGTCATTCCCTATCCTTAAGTCTTCCCATATTACCACCACATCATCATCATGGAAATCTTTGTCCATCAAAGGAATATATTATTGCTGTCATTCATGATTGTAATCGACGATTGAAAGAAAATTGGAATCATTTACAACGTCTCTATACAGCGATTGAAGCGGGTTGGTTTACAGTATCATTACGACCAAAGATTCGGATCCGATCAATGATACCCACCTTGAGATTATGGAATACGGCTATCATTGCCTATCCGGACCCGATAGTAGAAGGAGAAGATGCTTGTATATCCATATACGCCTTTGGTGGGTATGGTATGGGACCTAATCCCAACGTGACGACATCCAAACGAAGTGGTGAAATTTATCAATTACGATTCAAAAATGGAAACAATCCTCTTGGTGACTGGAAAACTATAGTCCTTGAACCACCGGACGCATCTTCGACAGATACCTGCTGGGAAGACTTGAAAGACATAGAACCCCTCTCACGATTACCCTCTCCCTGTCAAGGTATGACAGCGGCTAGAATAAGGGATTGGATCATTTTGTGGGGTGGACGAGAATCTCCTACCAAACCATTGGATGATTTGTTTCTATTCCATCCGCCGACGAAAAATCTTGCAAAGTTCAAGAAGGAAAACATTCAAGGCGACATATGGCCGGGAGGACGATGGGGTCATTCCTTGATACCCATCTCGAATGATCGATTGGTGTTAGTTGGTGGAGGAAATGGTACTGGCGATGAAGAAAAAAACAATTTGAAGGATATTTATATCCTTCATTACATACCTGAACGAGGAGGATTTCTATGGGAACGAGTATCGAATGTCACATTACCCGTTGGGCTTTGTTACGCCGGTGCATCCGTCCTACCCCAATCGGATACTCTTCTTGTGAGGGGTGGGTTATCATCGGAAATTGCCAAGAACAATATCCTTCATCTTTTTGATAAATCACCATCGACACCCGGTGGTCCTGGAATGTGGATGTGTCGATTTGGTAAATCGACCATGACCGGTACCGAGGAGGGAGAAGAGATTGTCCGTACCGAGGCATTTATCATGGAAGACTCTTCACCAAATACATCATCATCATTATCGTCGTCGTCGAATGTCTTTGGAGCTAGTCTTTCGACCTTGATGAACGGAAAACTTGTTGTGCAGACCGGCGGTACATCCACTTCATCCACTGCAACACCCCTACAGATCTGTCTAGTTCAAGAAGAGGCATCCCGGAACAAGGTGAAACTGATGGATCTTCCTATTTCTTCCGTCGAAAGTATCAGTGCGGAGGCGACGACTAGTACTGGTACTAGTAGTACCGTATTAGACTTTGGATGTTTGGTCCATCATACGAACGTAACAATATCGGAGTCTATATTTGCTGTGATTGGTGGTGGGGTGACGTCCTTTGCCTTTGGAGATTCGTTTGCAGCTTCCTACTTGTTGGAATTAGTCGTCGTAGCCGATACGCCGAAGGAGATGAATGGTGTCGCTACAAGGAGGGATGATGGACAAATCAGGAAGAAGGATGACGAGGATGATATGACAAAGTCGGAACGTACTGTCGTATTACCGAACTCCACTCCGAATAGACACGTCGCTCCTCCCAAGTCGACGAGGGTGATTTACGTCCCACCCCAGGACGCGAAATTGATGAAGACAAGATTGGAAGAACTAGGTTGGTTAGACAAGGGATTTCGTATGATTCCCGTGATTCTGGGAGATAACGACGACGACGACGACAGGAAGAAGGATATGACTGAGAATGATGCAGGTATCAATGATGGGGATAGTGTACGACGGATTGCTATCCCTATCAAGTCAACGATTACTCCAGAACAGCTTGATAACGAATGGTCGATGACTTCGAGCAAGAGTGATGAGAGTATTCCATCAGTGTCTTGGGGGGTACGAGAGGATCTTCCATTGAGTACAGCACGGTTTGCAAGAGCCGGGTCGAAGAAATCTTCTTTGTAGGTATCTGATTGTTCGTTGGAAGGCTCTAGAGAGATACGGATTGTCCTTCAGAGTCGGATAGTGTAGAAGGATCATGAAACCATAGACCATTTTGAATTGCTAGTATTGTATGATATCTAGAACTGTTTGACGGAGGGGAAGTTCCATGAAGGGTAGCGAAGCGCCTATAATACACAAGTAGTCCTCATTCGTTGCGGTTTTCGTTGGCTGGAGTTGTTCCTTTTTGTCGCCCCAAAAAAATTAGGTTCTCTACTACTCTTTACCCCTGGCAGCTTTCCTTGTCTCTCCTTTTTGATACTACTTGAGAGCTTCATATTCATGACGTCGTCTTCTCCAATACAATCGACTTCCACATGTGGCGAATAGGCATGCCAAAATGACATAAAGAAAAAAATCAACATTTCCTAAAATCGGGACCACTGACTCCCATGCCTGATGTAACGCGGTAGTACCATTATTCGTGTCGGCAGTAGGTGGTGTTGGGGGGAAACATCCAAAGTCAACGGGTGGATCAACACTCCATGCACAAACCGTATCATCAATCCATTTTAAGACTGTACTTAACCTAGCATTGACAGCTGGAAAGATTTCATCGGCACATTCCATTCCCCAACTGACTTGAGCGACTAAGAAATCTTTGTCTGGAGTGTTATTGATGTTGATGTTGTTGATATGATGATCATTATCGGTCGTCGTTGTCGTCGTTGTCGTCGTGGTTATGATCAACGGACTACCACTATCATAGGCACAGGAATCTTTTCCTGGTTCAAAGGTACAAAAATGCGATTTATCAATCCGTCCAGAATAGGATTCCTCATCACCATCTGTCACATTCGAACAATCGGTATTGTTTATCCAAGTTAAATTAACTTCATGAAGCCAATTAGCCTTGGAGGGATGATCAGGTTTCGTCCAACCTAATCCAATCGCGGTGACTTGTGAATATTGTTCCAATATGGATTCATCTCGTAATAATGAAATATAGGGTAAGGTTGATTTCCCCTCCAATTGGATAATCGTATAATCATATCGAAATTCATCCTCCCCATATCGATGATACTTATGATGTCGGATAGCACGACGGATTAAAAATTCTTCCGGATGACCCAATCTATCATCCTCTTCAATGGGATGATCCAGATTATTGTCTTTGTTGTCGTCATCGTCGTTACTGGATTTTTCTTCATCGGTATCCAAATCATTGTCATCACCATGGTGTAGGATGACACGACGTGTGGGAGTAAAATCGTCATCATCATCATTATCTTGCCATTCTTCATCTCCGTCATCGTCACGGTAGACGACACCAACTTTAGCCCATGCTACATTGTGTGTATAATTCTTACTAACCGTTCGTTTGGGTAAACAATGACCAGCCGTCAACACAATATCAGGTGCAATCAGGGAACCACCACAATTCCCACCATTCAATAAGACAAAGTATGGATACCGTTGAGGTGGTGCCTTAATCCCATGAATAATCAATGATCGATGATCTTGTATTTGTTGTTGTCGTCGTTGCCGTTGTTGTTGTTTTCGAGGTAATTGGTATTGAGTTTGTGGAAGAGAATCCAGAGTCGTCGACTCCGTCTCAGAATCGGCAGTGACATCCGATATCTGCGATTGCCGCAAAGAGGGATGATCGTGATTGGTCTTCTTGAACATTGATGATGACACTAACCTGCGTGATGTGTGCTGATGGTTTGGTGGTAGTAGTGAAGCCCGGGGGAAAGGGGGGGGGATACGGAAGTTGATTCCTTGGATAAACCTAAACGAAAAAAGTGTCAATCGTTGACACCACCAAGTTATTTCTGAGTGTGTTTTGATTGTTGGAAGGTTTTGAAGGGGGAGCGTGTGGGAGATTTTCTTCCACTTTTTTCCTTCGAATTTCCTAGAGAATCGTCATCACTGTCATAGGTACATCTGTACCGTAGTTCCTAGGGGGTATTTTTTTGGCGTTGGGCATATTTTTACAAAGCTACTTGTGCCATTTACCGTATGCTAAAAAAATAGTGGACGGAATTCTCAGTTCCGAACGACAGTTTCCAGTATATAACCGTTATAAGAGACGACCTGGTTGAAGGTGTATCTCGTATGACTGGCCGCGTCTACGAATAGGTACGGGTACTTACTATACACATGATGATAGGTCCAAGACTGGATTCGCCGGCAGGATTCGAAGTAGCATTTCGGTTCGCCAATAGGGATTCAAAATTCGACTCGAAGGAACATCACAGTCAAGTCCAGATTTTGGACACGGAAGTAGTTTCCGTATTTATTGTCGCCCTGTAGTCGGCACGTACGGATGGTATGTGCCTTGTAGAAATCTAATTAGGATCAGCGGCACTTTCATCGAGAGACATACCATCCACGAATCTCTTTGAACTTGCGACGGTTTCGAGACCCAATCGGCGACTCCGACGTGTTGGGGAAAGGACGACATCATAGACCCCATAACTTCGATGGAGCGAGAGAAAAGTAACAGCATATAGGACAACATCTTGTATATGCAGGGGGGTGAAGAGACGAATGATCTGGAGGACGATGAACGGTCAAAAAAACAAGCATGGACGGCCGCAAGAAGTGGAGATAAGATAACTTCACTTTTCTGGAGGAAATCGAAGGATTCTCGTCCATCAACGAATCGACGTTACGGTTCCCCCTATCCTTGTGAGACCCCCGCAGTTCGTATTCAAAGCATTATCTCCAAACCATACTTGAAGATGACGTCAACCACCGCCACCAACAGCAAAAGTAGCGGTAGTGATACGAATTCTTCTACTATCCCGACAAAGGAAAGTTTCCTCGTCCATGGATTAGAAGATGTTCAACCTGCCTATGCTGAATTTGATGGACAAATGTATGCAGGACGGTTATCCGCAAATAATGGTGACCGAGTTGGTGATACAATGTTTTGGATGTTTGAACCGACAGCACAGGAAGTTGAGAATACATTAGTCATTTGGTTAAATGGTGGACCAGGATGTTCTTCCTTTAATTGTGGTGTCATGATGGAACATTCCCCCGTAACACAACCACTCCGTCCAGCAGGATATTGTTGTTTACAACCCACACCAGACTTAGAAGTGAATGATCATTCTTGGACGAAGGCGACGACGATGTTATATGTCGAACATCCATGGGGGACAGGTTTTTCCTATGGGAAACCAGAACCAGCCACCGAATCAGAAGCAAGTGGTGATATGTATGCCTTTTTACTTTCCTTTTTTCAAGTCTTTCCACATTTGGCGACATATAAATTATATATCTTCGGAGAATCCTATGCCGGAATGTTCGTCCCATCAATCCTACGATACATTCATCGAGAAAATCTCAAAGTACTTGCTGGAGAAAGTACTCAACCCTTGATTCCTATCGCAGGTGGTGCCATTGTAAGTAAAACTATTTCTGGATTTCGATGAATACTGCATTCGGGATATCTCACTATGACGGTGGTTTCTTACTTTTGTTATTGTGCCATGACAATAATAGGGAAATGGATGGATGGATCCTGCCATTCAAGGTCCTGCGACGATTGATTATTCCTGGTGGCATGGATTGATTGATAAACCGACACGGGATCATTTGTTAGCAATTTGGGATCGTTGTGCTACCGGACAGGGATCAGAAATGGAAGCACCCTTCCATCCCTTTACTGTTCAAGATGATTGTGGTATGATGTGGGGGATATTACAAGCTTCCGGACATCCGAATGAATATGACATTACGACCTTTGATGCGAATGTCGATCAGGTTACCTTTACATCCGAAGCCTTTTATAATATGCCAGAAGTCAAAGAGGCATTACATGCACCCAATGATCATTTTTGGCATGGTTGTCAATGGGGAGAAGGTCGACGTCGACGTCAATTGGCAGCAAAACAACATCGACTATTGTATATGGACAATGATAAACCTTTGTCGATGGCACCGTATGTAGGAGAATTACTTGATGCGGGGATCCCCCTATTGGTATATAATGGTGATCGTGATATGACGACGAATATGGTCGGAACAGAAATGGTCTTAAATACAAGATTAGAATGGAAAGGAAAAGATCAATGGTTGGATGCACCTAGAGGATTATGGAAGACAGATGGATACCCCTCTGGATGGGCAAAGGAATTAAATGGTCTCACTCAAGCGGTCGTATATAATAGTGGTCATATGGTCCCATACAAGTAAGTTTGTGTATGGTATGGGTTGGCCCGGGAGTTGGGTTGGGTTCCGTTTGTTTTTTGGTCGACTTTTCTTTTGTCCTCACTGTTCATCCCATTATTCTCATCTCTCTCGAACTCTCCTATCTATTAGTCAACCGGGTCCCGCCTACGACTTACTTATCCGTTTTTTGACATCTCAATCCTTTATTGATGTGGAATTACCGCAAGTTCGAAGTTCCCAACCTGTCGAACCGAAATCTTTGGAATGGATGCATCTATATCCTACCGGTGAATCGGCCTACAGGAATAGTTTCGGTAGTAACCATCACCTTGGAAGTACCGAAGCGACTACGTCTACTACCATTAGTGCCAATTTGGGTGCTACTCTTGGTGGAGGTGGTAGTAGTAGCAGCAGCATCGAAGGACAACAATCTCTATGGACGACACCGTCATCACATGGTGGTTCTCTTCTCATGGCCTTTATGGCTGGTTTGATTATTGCCGTGGTCGGGATTAAGATATTCTTTACTGGAAATAATCATGATCGTCGTCGTCGTGGTGGATATTCTCCAGTCCCTGATTCGACGACGACGTCGTCATCCTCGTAAGGGTGTTACCTTCCCACCCCCGCTTCCACTCCCTGTTTGGAAGACTATCTTATCACCCATACAAATTATACCATTCCTATACCCTCATCTTGAATCAATATGATCGAGAGAATCCAACATTACCCGATAACGGTATACCACCAACCACGTTGCGAAAAATCGCACAAGGATCCAACCCGCAATGAACCAAAAACAAAATTAAAGAGAACAGAAACCTATGTAAAGTAAATAGCAAATAGAAATGGAAAAAACACACTCGAAAAGAGTACTACCAGAAAAATACATTGTTTGAAGAGCAAACCTCACGAGGGTTGCAACAACGATGTATAGAGCAGAGCTTGAAAAAGATAGTCTTCTTCTAAACGGCCTACATGGGAAGTAAACTATAGAGTGACAAATGGAAGAGTCCTTCTTCCTCACCAAACCACGACTGTTTGTGTTTTCGTCATTTGGCTTTTTTTGAGATTGTAGGACTCTACAACCAAACACTCGCTAGAGTCTTTTTTTCCTTCTTTGTTTTCTCTCTAAGACGCCCATGGGCATTTTGAGAATTTCGAGAATCCATCCTTGCTTACCACGTTTTTGATGGTGCTTTAGGGCTTCTACTATTGTTGTTGCCAATGCTGCATGAGTTATTAGTGCAACTACCATTTTTCGACGATGATGATGATGCCATGACAACGACGACTGTCAATAGTCCCGTCGTCGCCGCTGCCATCCATGGCCAACCAACAGGTAAATGATGATCACACCAATCATGGAATGTAGATAGGATCGACTTTGTTGTTTCAGCATTTTCATCATCATCATTTTCATAATGATCGATAATGTTCTTTTCAGCTTCGGGATCGACTTTAGCTCTCTTTTGTTCCAATTCATTCACCTTATCTGGATCATTCATCGATTCTGTATTCGTTGATGATGGTTCATAGGGACGTTTATGAGATGGGAATTGTGGTTCGACCGAAAAGACGGATAGGAATCGTGAAAAGGGATTTGCCGTACTCGTCGAATGATGATGATGATGTTCGGTACTACCTCCTTTCCGACGATCATCGACAGCCTTATTCCGTTTCGCCTTTTGTTCCTGTTGTAACTTCGTCAATCGACTTTGTTTATCCTTCACTAATGATTCTTCTAATAATTCTTCATCTGATTGTACCGTTTTGGGAAGAGCATGATGATGAAGGAAGTCTCCCTTATCGTCATCCAAGGCACTCGTATTCGTACTTCCGGCATTTGCGGGACTGACGCTTTCTACGACCTTAGTAGGATATTTGGTCGATACCTTGAGGATACGTCGTCCTTCTGCGTTATTCGACGATGACTGATTTTCTACGATTGGTAATAGTTGATCATCTTTCGTAGTCGTTTCCTCCTGTTCCTCTTCATTGTCGTTCATCCGTTCGACTAAAATTCCACTTGTGGCTAAATCATTCGCCGAACTAGATAAGAAGGGTGACGTCCATGTCGTCGGCGATGCAGGTTTATCGATAGGTTCAAAATCATCTTCATCTAAATCATTCTTCGGATCATAACGTTGGTCGGGAAGAGGTGTACTTGAACTGGAATTTCCCATGTTTCTGAAGTCGTAGAAATCGTGCGATAATGGTTTTTCGTTGTTTCCTTGATTCTTCGTTTTTGAAATATTTTCTTCAGGACGCAGATGGTGAGCCCAACAACAAAAGTAGCGATGATCAAAGTGTCGCACAAGAACTACTGTGTAGTAGTTGTGCTGCTACGGCAATGCTAGAGTCAGAGGGTAGCAATCCTTGAAATGACGAGAGTGACGAAAAGGAGTGCGCAAACAGGTGTCATGAGAAGCCCGAATTCACCCTTGCGAGGGGTATCCGCTGTCATCAAAACGCGAGACACGGGATGTCAAGCCGAGAATCTCAACGGATCCGTGAGCAACATCATCATTACATATAGGTAATCTTCCAACGTCGTGTCGGGAACGACCATACCAGCATGACAGCACCGCATCCCGTCTGCTCTGCGAAGTTAAGCATGTTCGGGCTCGGTTAGTACTACGGTGGGGGACCACGTTGGAATCCCGAGTGTTGTTCTCTTTTGCGGTTTTTGGGGATTTTTGTCTCCGCCACGATGCCGATCCGACTGTATCACAGCTGGACAGCCGGGAGGTACTTCTACGATGACATAAAAGTGACAATCTTTGGTCTCGGATATTCAAGTATGATCCAGTCTGGGAATGATAGTTGGAGTATCAATATCGAATGGAACCAGTGAATCGAGAAAGGCGATAGTGTTATTGGAAGGGTTCCAATTCTAAACACCACACGCGGTTCGCTTTCGTGTCCCACATCGCCCCCCCGGACGTTGGAGGGAATTATCTGCAACACACAGAAGAAAATGCCATTATTTTCTCCAAAACAATGTCACCTACCTTTCAACCGTACTTTCAACATCATGAGGACGATGATGCTACATCCTTCAATGCTGGGTTGCAACAGAAGGAGGGCGACAGAGGACAACCACCAAGGAAAAAAGAAGAACCCGAACTCCTCTATCGAGTACGTGAACGACAATGGATGTATCTTGGTCCGATTGCTGCTACGCCTTTGGCACATATCGGTGTGACGTTGTATCGATCGGCAGTCACTCCGATACAGAAACAATTCGTCTTGGGAGGTATCGTGGTTAGTACATTCCTGGCAGTCGGAATGAGATTAGTCCTAATGGTCCATGCCGGTTATCCTGGTGGGCCGAATCTTCAAATGATCGAACGGGAACATCTTGTGACGAAAGATGAGAAATATCGTATGGAACATGCTTCGACTATGGAGATTATCAAGTCTGCCAGCCAAGGATTTGGATGATACATGGGAGGTAGGAACGAGGATGGGAATGATGTTGAGAAGAAGGTGGTGTGTTTTGTTGAGGTCCCATCATATGCACTCTCAATCGAGAGGAATATCACAAACCCTAATAAAGTAACTATGGAGAAGTCGTCAAGTAGTAGATCATCGACTACCGATTGCCTCCGCTTTAGCTCCCCTCATTGACTACGGTCCCCATTTTCGTCGTCGAAAAGCGTATGCTACTCGTCTAGTCATCCTTGAGATCCTTTGTAGGGTCAAAAGTAAGTTACGAAAGACAATGTATGTATGTGGATTATCATATCATCGATTTCCTATCTCTACTGTACAAAAGGATGGATGACGAACGTGGCTGGGACTTATCATAACTGTAAAACGAGTTATGCGAAAAGTAGGCCGCCCCCCTTTTCGTCGTCCCCCTGACGGAGGGAGACGCAATTCCCCCAATATCGTACGACGAAGCCACGGAAACGAAGTCTCCCCCTTTGTTCCCTCACAATTAGTATCTCGATTTCCGGTCGTCTCGACGCATCGCTGGACCCATATCACACTATCGACAACTCCGTCGTTCCCCATCACTTCCACCAACCCAATTGAAAACACAGCCATGTCGTTCACTCCCTATCAGTTGTTGGACAAGCCTATGTATCATATGTGTGTTAAGGCACAATGGGATGAAGCTGTCATGTCCGAAATGACATACTTCCCCCCCGACGTTCGAAATCGATCGACGAAAAACACATGCGTCAATGAACCCTGATAAAGTGTTAGCTACCGCCAATCATTTTTACAAGTCGAATAGTCCAGCGATAGAAGAATGGATTTGTGTCGAATTGGATCCAAAGATTCTACTGGAAAAGGTTGGAATCGTAACATTAGTCGAACAACCCGAAGCTGTGGGAACTACAGATGCTGAAACGGTCCCATCAACAATCCGTTATCCACACATCTATGGTGGGATACCTACGTGCATCAACGGAGTAGTAACGAGAGTGTTTTCAATGATAAGGAATTCCGAGGATGGAACATTTTTGGATATTCCTGGATTGCTTTAGGTCTCTGTGGCCGTCTCTTTTTCCCCCCTCCAATGCCATCTTCCATTCTTTCTCACGGAAGGAACGCTGAAGTATCCTCACATCCAATAAGGACACATGCGTGACGCCAGCAAGGTCCTTATCGCTGCAATCTTTTGCTCACAACACAGTGCGGGGCTGACAATAGAGTTACGATAGGAAGCGAAGCGTCGAAACAAAAACGAGGCCAAATGCACATACCCGATTTAGTCTCCATCAGCAAAAAATTGTGGCTAGCGTTATAGCCAGTTTCAAAAAGTTTTGTACCTTCTAGGGTAGCCTATCTTGAGTAGTCTCCCTTTTGTTTCCCACTCGAGAGAAATCCTCAACTTAAAGTCCATTCCGGAAGCGATCAAAGGTTGTTTTTCAGTCCTCAATAATCGCAAGTTCCAATGCCGTTGACACAAGGGCGATGGTTTCACGCTTACCGTCTCGGGGCGAGGAGGATGTCCCACGTACGAAGGAATTCGAAGGCTTGATCTTCGAAAGTGTCATTCTCTCCAAAAGGGGGGACAACGGTTCAAAGTTACATCGAGTAGTGGAGGGAGGTAATGACGAGGTCGAGGAGATCGCGTGATCCTGTTCCATGTTGTCATTCATGGATTGGGTAGAATCATCATCCAGTGAGGAGGTGGACCGCCTTAAGCTTTTAACATATTGAGCTAAGGATGACTTTAACGATGTCGCCGTGTCGTCTTCCTCTGCCTTGAGACATCCCTCGCATCGGATCATGTACGAGGTCTTACTGCCACGTCTCTGGTACCTGCCTCGTTTCCCGACCGAATGAGAATTACCTTCGGACACGGAATTTGATGGGGAGACTTCGTACCCGTACAAGTCATTGACTATCGATGTTGATCTATCGATCACGATCGCCACGGAAGGCGTAGAAGAGCCTTTCGCCCTCAGATTTGTCTTCGAAGTTCGACGAGGGAATTTTGAACCCACATCCTGTAAGCGTTTGATTTTCTTATGTATCATGGGGAAAGAGACTAACACTGAAGCGTGAGCAGAAGGAGGTGCTTTATTCATGTTCGACATGCAGTGGGTGAGATTTACCGAGAGTGAAAGTGAAAACTTGTGGTGTGGTGACCGACCACTGGACGGGGGAAACTTCGGGAAAGCGCTTCGTGTTATTTAGGGACGCGACAACTTAAGCCCCGCAGGAAAATGACTCCCAACGGCCCATTGTCTATCCTCCCGGGCCGTTGGATTAATTCATCCAACGTTTTTTTTTCCATTTGGATTAATTAATCCGACCATTTTGGGGGGTCATATGTACAATATGTACCAAAGCCTACGCAAAAAGAGAGCTAGGGATCCGACCAATACGAGGATGATCCTAGGTCAATATAAGAAAAATAACATAACCACTATGTTTACAATTCATCTGGTGCCATATGCATTTGTGATAGGTGATCCATAAAGCATCTTCGTCCAGTTATGGTAGGGCAAAGATACACCTTTTTTTCCTCTTCTTGGCAATCACTGCATTCCCAAGTTGTCTTTCTTTTGCACATTCTACATGACCCATGGAATCTGTATCTTGTCTGGTTACCCTTTGCAACCTTCATTCTTTTGACTGGGGTCAGATGAGTTAGGATACCTGCCCTTGCGAAACCACTTCCAACCGCTCTTGCGCACGCGTCCTGCTGGATTGGGGATGACCTTGGTCGCCATACTCAATGCGAACCTATTCAAGCAGAAACGAATTTTTCCCTAAGAACTGTTAAATACCGAGAGGCTTCTATGTCAGTTGTGGCCCAATTACGTGGGGC